>Ga0233438_10000559_pt1 | contig 46519 bp, 40 predicted proteins | sample SI_123_September_FD_182720 | JGI IMG/M metagenome (GOLD analysis project Ga0233438, IMG submission 182720) | Seawater microbial communities from Saanich Inlet, British Columbia, Canada - SI_123_September2016_10_MG | ecosystem: Environmental > Aquatic > Marine > Inlet | place: Canada: British...
GAAAACGAAACTGATAATCCTTAAAACAAAGAATTATGTATCCCATTCAGCGCAATAGAAGACTTCGAAGTTCTGCAACCCTCAGAGCATTAGTTCAAGAACACCACCTGAGTCCTAGCGACTTTATTGTTCCCTTGTTTGTGATCGAAGGGACACAAAAAAAGGAACCCATCGCCTCCATGCCTGGTTACTACCGGTGGTCCACCGACTTTATTGCTGAAAAAGTAAAATCGCTTTGGCAGTCTGGCTTGAAAGCTGTTTTGCTTTTTGTAAAAGTGCCCGATCATTTAAAAGACAACCAAGGTAGCGAGGCATTAAATCCAAATGGACTGATGCAAAGATCCATACAAGCGGTAAAAAATGCTGTGCCTGAAATGGTGGTTATGACGGATGTTGCTCTTGATCCTTATTCTTCTTTTGGGCATGATGGAATTGTCAAAGAAGGCAAAATAATCAATGATGCTACCGTTGAAGTTCTAGCCTCTATGGCACTGTCTCATGCCCAAGCTGGAGCCGATGTAATTGCCCCTAGTGACATGATGGATGGACGGGTATTAAGCATACGAAAATCTCTGGAACAAGAGCATTTCCATGATACAATCATCATGAGTTATAGTGCTAAATATGCTTCTTCATTTTATGGTCCTTTTCGAGATGCTTTAGATTCTACACCTGGCTTTGGCGATAAAAAAACCTATCAAATGGACTTTACGAACCGTAACGAAGCCATCACAGAAACCCAAAGAGATATTGAAGAGGGCGCTGATATTGTCATGGTAAAACCCGGCTTAGCTTATTTAGATATTATCCGTGACCTAAGAGAATCTGTATCCGTACCCATTGCAGCCTATCAAGTCAGTGGAGAATATGCAATGCTAAAAGCTGCTGCCGAAAAAGGATGGCTAGATCACGATGCGGCTATGATGGAACAATTATTTAGTTTTAAAAGAGCAGGCGCTACACTCATTGCCTCCTATTTCGCTGAAGAAGCTGTTAAACTATTGTGAACCGCTTAAATTTTTAAGAAAATAAGTTAACTTTGTTAAGATCCAAATTCTTAACATGCAATATCATAAGCCGCTTTCGCTTTTTTTTATTTGCCTATTTATATCTTGTACAGGCGTGGATCTTATTGATGACTATGTACCCCCTGTCCTAAGAATAACCACTCCTTTTTCTGAGATTACTTTAGGTGACTCTTATTCTTTTGAAGCAAGCTACTTTAATAATATAGGAGAATTTATACCAAATTCTCAATTCGAATGGGAAAGCTCTGATTCAGAAATTTTAACCATTGATTCTAATGGAAATGCAACTCCCCTTAAGGTAGGAACAGTTCAAATTATTGTTAGAACAACTTCTTCAGAAGGCTCTGTTTTACAAGATGAAATTAATATCACAATTCAAAGTAATGTAGTTTTAGTTACACCTGAAGAACCTATGGAAGAACCATCGGAGGAGGAATTAATTTCTGGATCTAACACACAAACTCCCACCATAACGATTACGAATGCTATTACTCATATTACTGCAGAAACGAATTATCAATTAGAATTGGCCTTTCAAGACGCAGTGGGAAATCCAGCAGATGTTCCAAATAGCAATTGGACTAGTTCAAACGAATCACTACTTCAGGTTGATGAAACGGGAACTCTTCAAGCCATCGCAGCGGGTACGGTAACCCTTACTGTTTCAGTGCAGGTATCCAACACCCTAATTAGCGCCCAAAGCGTTATCAATATAATTGCCCCTGCAGTGGAGATGGTTACTTCATTTTCAGGAGAGGTCGTTTCTAAAAGTAGCTACACACTTGAAGGGAGTTTTACTTTGTCCAGTGGAAATGACGGACTAGTCCTCTCTCTTGACGAAAATTATAAAGCCTCAACGGCGCTACCAGGACTTTATATCTACCTATCTAACAACGCAAACACCACTGCAGGGGCTTATGAAATTGGAGCTGTAACCGTCTTTAATGGAGCCCATTCCTACAACCTTCCCAATTCCATTGAATTAATGGATTACAAGTACATTCTCTATTGGTGTAAACCCTTTAATGTAAAAGTAGGTGAAGCAAAAATTTATGATTAATGAAAAACCTACTCACACTTCTTTTAATTTGCTCAAGTTTTTTAGCTCATGGTCAATGGATAAAAGAAAAAGGAACTGGATATCTAAAACTTGGAGGCTGGTCGCTTTTAGCAAATAAACATTTTACTGATCAGGGACTCACAGATCCCAATTCTACTCGAGGTCTTTTTATCAATAGCATTTATGGTGAAATAGGGATTGGTAAAAAAATCAACATTATCGCTTACCTTCCATTTTTTGTAAAAAACTACCAGTATGCCCAAGTTTCCAAAACCACAGGAAAAGTCTACGAACCAAGACAAGAATATAATGGTCTAGGTGATTTTAATCTGGGTTTAGAATATGGGTGGGGTCAACTTAAAAACTGGAAGCTTTCGGGCTCACTTATATTGGGCATTCCCTCTGGAGAAAGTACAGCGGGTAGCGATGGGAGTTACCAAACGGGAGATGGAGAATTCAATCAATTGTTACAAATAAATCTGGGTAAAAGTTATCGCATCAACAATCAAAGCTTTTATTTAAAATCCTACCTAGGCTATAACAATCGTACTCAGGGGTTTTCAGATGAATTCCATTGGTTTGGAGAAACAGGAACCCAACTTTTTAATTCAAACCTTTTAATCCTTAGCCGATTGCATTGGATAAAACCTTTATACAACGGTACTTTGGATGCCTCAAATGCCAACGGTGCTATTTTTGCCAATAATATAGAAAGTTTTACCCTGGGGGGAGAATTGGCCTGGAGTATCGGAGAAAAATGGGGAATCGCTCTTGGAACAGCTACTCCACTATTTGGAAAAGTGATTTATAAAGCTACTAGTTTTTCTGGTGGCGTATTTTTGATTTTTTAAGAACCATACCTTCTTTCCGGGGCAAAAGGATCTAAAGAAAGTGAGGTTGTTTGTTCCGAAATTAATTCTGACACTAATTTTCCAGTAGCTGGCCCTAAACTCCACCCCATCATGGAGTGACCCGTAGCCAAAACTAAATTTGAAACGGCAGAATGACGCCCAATAAAAGGCAAGCCATCTGGAGATAAAGGTCGTAATCCACATTGCACAGTATCGATTTCCTTTTGAGAAACCTCAACTTTAGGATAATAAGTCGAAGCTGCTTTTGCTATCGACGCCACTCGTTTGGGCATAATCTTATTGTTGATCCCCGAAATTTCCATTGTTCCTGCAAATCGAGTAAAACCCTGCATCGGGGTGACCGCTACTTTAGATTCCAGTAAAATGGCAGGTATATTTATTCCCGTTTTTGAATGTACATCAAGACGATATCCTTTACCTGCCTGTACAGAAAGTTTAATTCCTAATGATTTTAAAAGATCTTCAGACCAAGCACCTGACGCAACGACAAACTCATCGGCATTAAAAACCTCTTTATCCGTGACAACAGAGTTAATTTTATCTCTTGTTTTTTGAAAGCTTTGAACTTTTGTTTCGAGCACAAAACGGACGCCTTTCTTTTCGAGGTTTGTTTTCAAATGCTGCATAAAAATTTCTGGAGTACTGTGGGCATCACTTTGATACCAATAAGCACCGGCAATATCCATAGGTGCTGCTGGCTGAAGTGCCAATACCTCCTTCTTGTCAAGTTGTTTTATAGACAAACCCAGACCTCTTGCCCATGCTACCACCTCAGCCTCCTCTTTTTCAGCATGGGTGGATTGGTAGGCCATCAGCAGTCCTTTGGACTCTAAATGAAAATCAAAACCTTTCAATTGTTGCATTTCCAAATAAAGTTGCTTACTCAATAAATTGATGTCTAAAATCGTCTTGAGCGAATGTTGTACATGCGCTGGAGTGCAGGATTTCATGAATTTTAGCCCCCAACGCATTAAATCCTTATCAAATCTTGGCTTGATATAAAATGGACTCGATGCATTAAACATCCATCTAATTCCTTTTGATATCATTCCTGGGGCAGCCATAGGAACAATATGACTGGGTGTTAAATAACCTGCATTGACATTGGAAGCGCCGCCCTGCAAATCTCCTTTATCAATAACAAGAACCTCATGCCCTTCTTCTTTGAGATAATAGGCGGTTGAAAGTCCTACAATACCCCCTCCAATAATAATGACTTTTTTTTGTGCCATAACTAAATCACTTGAAATCCTTTTACATAGGGGTCTTCAGGATCCAATATCAATTGGTTGTAACCCAAAATTCTTGCCGCTCCTTCAATGCTGGGAATCATCCCCGAAAAACGGCCCACTTGAACGGCTTCTTCGACTTTTCCTTTGAAAAGAGAGCCAATAATGCTTTCATGAACAAAGGAGTCTCCAACTTTTAATTTTCCCTTAGCAAACCATTGTGCCATACGAGCCGAAGTACCTGTTCCACAAGGAGAGCGATCAATAGCTTTGTCTCCATAAAACACCGCATTTGCTGCTGATGCTCCTTCTTGAGTAGGCAACCCTCCCCACAAAACATGGCTACAGCCCTCTATTTTTTCATCCAATGGGTGAGTAAATGAATAAGCCTCATTAATCCTCTCCCGAATCGTACGGCTCCAGCCAATTAATTGACTTGCCGTATAATTCGAAATCCCTTTAAAGTTTTCTTGTATATCAATTATGGCATAAAAATTTCCTCCATAAGAAACATCAATTGTCAAAATTCCCAGATCAGGACAATCAATTTCCAAATCAAATGCGGCTAAAAATCCTGGGACATTTGTAAACCGAACGGCAGTAACTTTATTTCCGTCTATACCATAATTGGCAAGCACCAGACCTGCTGGAGTTTCTACTCGAACTATTCCATTTACTTTGGGCTGAATTAGCTTTTCTTCCAAAAGAACAGTTAGCGCTCCAATGAGTCCATGACCACACATCGGAAGACAACCGCTGGTTTCGATGAATAAAATCGCAACATCATTTTGAGGATCAACAGGATCATAATAAAAGCTGCCACTCATCATATCATGCCCATGAGGTTCAAACATCAATCCCGTTCGAATCCAGTCAAACTCTTTTAAAAAGTATGCTCGTTTTTCCCCCATTGACTTTCCCTCTAATGGAGGCTTAGGCCCTCTAACCAAACGCACTGGATTGCCAGCCGTGTGGGCATCAACACAATTAAAAACTATGCGTTCGTTTTGATTCATACTGCCTCGGTAGTTAACACCCCATTTACCCGTCTTTGAATTCCCAAAGGATTCTCTTTTTTGAGCGCTAATGGCAAGAGCTCATCTGGACAATCCTGAAAAGCCAAGGGACGTAACCATCGATAAATTGCATCCGAACCGACCGAAGTAAATCGACTGTCAGTGGTTGCTGGATATGGTCCTCCGTGTTGCATGGCTTGGGTCACGGCAACTCCTGTTGGAACTCCTTCAAAAAGTACTCGCCCTACTTTAGCTTGAACTTTGGGCAACAATAGCTGAACTGCCTTTTGATCCTCAGGGCTACTTAATAACGTTGCCGTCAATTGTCCCTTTAGTCCTGCAGCAACGTCAACCATTTCCTCCAGAGAATGACAATGAACGATCAAGCTAAACGGACCAAAAACCTCTTCTGAAAGAGAGGGGTTTTCTATGAAGTGAAACGCAGACACAACTCCAATTACTGCGTGATTATTATCAGAGAAATAGTACTCTACTTCCTTTCCTCTGGCTGTTAACTCAGCAATTTGCTCCTTGAACTTCAGTTCAATATTCGCATGTACCATAGGCGGTAATTCCATTTTACGCATTTCTTCATGCATACGTCGAACCAAACTACTTTCTTGGGAAGGATCACAAATTATAATCACTCCGGGATTAGTACAAAATTGTCCTGTACCTAAAGTAACAGAACTCGCTAAATCAGCAGCTAAATTTTCATCTGATTTTAATTTATGTTCTAAAATAAACACGGGATTTATACTCCCCATTTCAGCAAAAACAGGAATAGGTTCGGATCGTTTTTGAGCTAAATCATACAAGGCTTTTCCACCAAAAAAGCTTCCAGTAAAACCAACCCCTTTTACCTTAGCATGAGTTACCAAAGCACTTCCCACTGTATGAGATTGTCCTCCCAGATGTGAAAAAATCGAAAGAGGTAAGCCCCTATTTTTCAAGGCTGAATGTATCGCTTGGGCAACCAATTCACTTGTCCCGGCATGATAAGGATGTGCTTTTACAATAACTGGACATCCAGCAGCTAGGGCAGAAATTGTATCTCCTCCCGCAGTAGAAAAGGCTAGAGGAAAATTACTTGCTCCAAATACGACTATTGGACCCATAGGAAATAACATTTTTCTCAAATCGGGACCGTGGGTGTGGATCGTTGCTTGAGAAAAAGAACCGTCCTTCAGTAACTCAATAAAACGCTCTATTTGATCCAATGTTCGTTGTAACTCCCCTTTTGCTCTCCCTTCAGGCAAGGCTGATTCTACCTGGTAAGTTACTATGATTTCCGTTTTCTTTTGTTTAATCTCGTCTTGAATTGCTTTTAAAAGTTCTACCCGCTGTTCAAAACTTGTTGCCGCATAGGCTTCAAAAGCAGCTGCAGCTTTTTCAACGGCCAATGTAACTTGTTCCGAAGTAGCCTCCTGAAACATCGGGCTTAAATACTCCTTTGTCTTTGGATTTGCAGTTTGGAAAATCCTATCTGATGCGTTCGACTCCCAAAGGCCCCCAACTAAATTTTGTCCTATAATCATAAATAGTTCTTATAGTCTAAATTTTGGGGTCGATTTTCCATACCCTCAGCAATTATTTTTTTTACATTTTCTAGTGCTGTGCCTGTAAGAGGCAGCCTTGGTTTTCTCACATGTCCTGTTCCAAGTCCTGTTGCTACCTCACATAATTTTATGTTCTGTACTAGTTGAGGAGAAATATCTAGTTCTAAAAGCGGCAAAAACCAACGAAAGACAGCTCTAGCTTTCTCCCATTCTCCTGCTTTACAGTAGGTGTAAATTGCTACCGTTTCCTCTGGAAAAGCATCCACCAAACCTGCAACCCAACCACTTGCTCCCATCAACAAACATTCCATGGCAATCGTATCTACACCGCATAATATCTTAAAACGATCTCCAAAATGATTGATCATTCGAGTCACATTGGTTACCTCTCGAGTAGATTCCTTTACGGCGGTAATATTTTTGTGCTTAGCTAAAGCTTGAAACATTTCTAAGGTTACTTCAATTTTATAATCTACTGGATTGTTATAAATCATAATTGGAAGCTGTGTCGCCTCAGCAACGGCAGAGAAGTAGGCTACCGTTTCATCGTCTGTCGCTTTATATCGCATGGGAGGTAACAACATGAGTCCATCTGCGCCATTTGCTTCTGCGGTTTTCGCTACTTGAATTGCCTCCAGGGTTGATTGTTCAGCAATATTCATAATTACCGGAATCTTTCCCTCTACTTGTGCAAGGGTAATCTCAAGTAAAATTTTCTTTTCTTCCAGTGTCAATGTACTGGCCTCTCCCAGGGTTCCCCCCAAAATGATACCATGAACTCCCGCTTTGATCTGATGTGTTAGATTATTTTTGAATGCCGTTAAAGAAAGGTTTCCATCAGCGTCAAATTGAGTCGTAATTGCAGGCATGACTCCTTCCCATTTAAAGTTTTCCATTGTAGTAGGTATTATTTTAATATCAAGGCTAATATACGTTTTTGAAAAAGTATTTTAATTAACTTGATAAAACAAATAATATGAAATACACCAAGTCTTAAACATGGAAATAAGTCACTACAAGAGTCCCTTAGGATGGATTGAGATCGAAACAAAAGATAAAGCCTTAATCGCCATGCATTTTATCCTAAACCCAAAAGAAAAACGATCGCCCAACAAGAAAATAAATTGTAAAATTGAAGAACAGTTGGCAAACTATTTCAACAATAAATCATTGGATCTCAATTTTAAGATGAAGCCCAAAGGCACTCCTTTTCAACAAGAAATTTGGAAATTAGTATCACAAATTGAGCTTGGAAAAACACTTTCATATAGCAAAATAGCCGAACGTTATGGCAATAGAAAAGCGATTCGCGCTATAGGTGCAGCCATTGGAAAAAATCCCATTTTAATTTTCATTCCTTGTCATCGTGTGATTGGAAGTAATGGTTCAATGGTTGGCTACGCAGGAGGTATTCCCAATAAAAAGTGGCTTTTAGAACACGAAGGCTTTCCTATTCAAAAAAGCTTAGATTTGTAAGACTCGCTTCAAAAAAATATTAATTAAAGTCTAATTGAATGAAAAAAATATTTAAAATTTTAGGGTTTTCTCTAGCTGTATTAGTTGGTGCCCTTTATGTTTCAGACTATAGCTATTTACTTGATGGTGTATTTAAGATTTACTTGACGGGACACAAAACTGCTTTCCTGGATGATTACACTTATTTTGATAATAGAACTCTAGCTGCCTCTGAAAATCCTCAAGCTTGGCCATCACATGCACGATATAATACGATTTCTCTTTCAGATGATTTAGAACAGCATCACAAAAAAAGGGGAACTGTTGCTTTTTTGGTGATAAAAAATGACAGTCTCTATTTTGAAAAATATTATGATGGTTATGGGGTAGACTCAAAAAGTAATTCATTTTCAGTTGCCAAGAGTTTTGTTTCTGCGCTCTTGGGAAGAGCAATCATGGATGGATATATTCGTGATTTAGATCAAGCTGTGCAAGATTTTATTCCTGAACTCTCAGGACCCTATGCCGATCAAGTTACTGTTGGCGATCTAGCTAGTATGGCATCAGGACAACGCTGGGAAGAAAAATATTACTCTCCCTTTTCTGTTACGGCTGCTGCTTATTTTTTAAAAGATCTTGACTCAGCTATACTGGAACAACCAATAGAGGAAGTCCCTGGGAAATCATTTGAATATAAAAGTGGCACTACGCATTTACTAGGAATGGTAATCGCCAAGGCTACGGGGAAAAATCTGACGGAATATCTTTATGAGACCCTTTGGAATCCCATGGGAGCAGAACAGGAAAGTCTTTGGCAAGTAGATAGTGTTGAAAATGGCTCTGAAAAAGCCTATTGCTGTATTGCATCCAACGCGAGAGACTTTGCACGAATTGCCAAATTATACAAAGATCACGGGAAGTGGAATGGAGAAACACTATTGGATTCTACCTTTATTGCAAAGTCCTTACGTCCTCGGTTTCCAGAAAGTCCAGAATATGGATATAGTTGGTGGCTCAAAGAATACAAAGGACACCAAATTTTTATGATGCGTGGCCATTTGGGTCAATATGTAATGACGTTTCCAAAAGAAAACTTGATCTTAGTTCGCTTAGGACATTCAAAAGGGCCTAAAGGTAAAAAGGGTGACCCTTTTACTCCTGACATCTATACTTATATGGATGCAGCTCTAGAAATCAATAAAAATGTTAGCACACCTTAATTTACATCAAATACTATTTCTAGATATAGAAACCGTGCCACTCTATCCTAATTTTGAGGATGCCCCAGAACTGGAGCAACATTATTTTGAGGAAAAAACAGCCTACCAAAGAAAAGAAAATTTTAGCCCAAAAGAATTTTACAATCGTGCTGGGATTTGGGCAGAATTTGGAAAAATTGTTTGTATTTCTGTGGGGTATTTTAGCCCTCAAAAACAAGGTAGAAATTTTAGGCTAAAAACATTTAAAGGAGATGAAGTAACACTTTTGACTGAATTCAAAGCCCTAATTGAGGACTATTTCAACTCTCCTAAGCATCGCCTTTGTGGACATAATGCCAAGGAATTTGATTTTCCTTTTATAGCACGGCGCATGTTAATTCACCAAATTTCTTTACCCAAAACACTCCAGCTTTTCAATAAAAAACCTTGGGAAGTCCCCCATCTTGACACCCTTCACTTATGGCGTTTTGGGGATTATAAGCATTATACTTCCCTAAAATTAATGGCATATGTTCTCAATATCCCTTCGCCCAAAGATGACATTGATGGGAGTCAAGTTGCTGATGTATTCTACAAAGAACAGAACATCAATCGCATAGCACTTTATTGTGAAAAAGACGTAGTCACTGTTGCTCAAGTAGTTCTTAGATTGAGAAATGAACCACTGCTTTCTGAAGGAGAAATTACTTACAGTAGTTAAAAAAAAGGTATATTGAAATAAATTTAAATTAAGATGAATCTTTTGAATTTAAAAACAGATAAATACGATGCCATTGTTGTAGGCACTGGAATTAGTGGCGGTTGGGCCGCCAAAGAATTATGTGAAAAGGGACTGAAAACCCTAGTTTTGGAACGTGGCCGTATGGTAAAGCATGTAGAAGATTATCCAACCATGCATAAGGACCCATGGGATATGCCGCATGGAGGAGCTACACCTCAGGAGGTATTAAAAGATTATAACAAACAACGTCGTTGGGGAGTGGATGAAACAAGACGTCATTTTTACAACAAAGATTCTGAACATGATTATGACGAAGTCAAACCCTTTGATTGGATTCGTGGAAAGCAAGTTGGGGGACGTTCCTTGATTTGGGGAAGACAAACATATCGCTGGAGTGATCTTGATTTTGAAGCCAATGCCAAAGACGGATATGGAGTAGATTGGCCAATTCGATATAAAGATATTGCCCCATGGTATGAACATGTAGAAAAACATATTGGTATCAGCGGAGAAGCACTTAATTTACCTCATCTTCCCGATAGTACTTTTCTTCCTCCCATGGAATTAAATTGTCTAGAAACTCATTTAAAAGAGAGTATCGCCAACTCTTATGATGATCGATTAATGACTATCGGACGTGTGGCTCACATTACCCAAGGATCAAAAAAAGGTGCAGGAAGAACGGCCTGTCAATTCAGAAATCGTTGTGATAGAGGATGTCCTTTTGGCGCTTATTTTAGTTCCAACTCATCTACACTTCCAGCAGCAGAGGCTACTGGAAATATGACTTTACGTCCCAACTCAATTGTAGCAGAAGTACTTTATGATGAAAAGACTCAAAAAGCAACAGGAGTTCGTGTAGTCGATGCAATAACGAATGAATCGATTGAATTCAACTCCAAAATTGTTTTCTTATGTGCCTCTTCTATGGCATCGACAGCTATTTTAATGCAATCCAAATCAGATCGTTTCCCCAATGGAATGGGAAATGATAGTGGGGAATTAGGCCACAACATTATGGATCACCAATTAGGAAGTGGTGCATATGGAAAATACGATGGTTTTGAAGATCAATACTATACAGGAAGAAGACCGAATGGGTTTTATATTCCTCGATTCAGAAACCTAGGGAAAAAATCCAGTACTGTAGATTTTCTTAGAGGATACGGATACCAGGGAGGAGCAGGACGAGGCAACTGGACGGAAGCGGTCAGTGAACTTGCTTATGGTAAAGACTTTAAAAAAGGGATTTTAGAAGCTGGAGCTTGGTCATTAGGTATGACTGGTTTTGGCGAAGTACTTCCCTATCATGAAAACAAAATGTTTTTAAATTATGATAAGTTAGATCAGCATGGACTTCCTACCATTGTATTTGATGCCGAGTTCAAAGAAAATGAACGAATCATGAAAGAAGATTGGATGGTGCAAGCAGCAGAGATGCTAGAGGATGCCGGTTTTAAAGAGGTTTCCGTTTTCGATTCTAATGCACCTATTGGTAAAGGAATTCATGAAATGGGTACTGCTAGAATGGGTAAAGATCCCAAAACATCTGTATTGAATAAACACAACCAAGTACACAGCGTACCAAATGTTTTTGTTACCGATGGCGCCTGTATGACCTCATCAGCCAATCAAAATCCATCACTTACTTATATGGCCTTAACAGCACGTGCGGCTAATCACGCTGTAGCTGAATTGAAAAAACAAAACCTTTAAAGAGAGGGAATGAAACAAAAATCTAGTGATTCCCACTTGATTGAAATAAAAAACATGTCACTCCAGATTGGAAGTGCTAAACTTCTTAATGCCATTAGCTTTAAAATTGGGACACAAGAGATTGTATCTCTTGTGGGAGAGTCAGGGAGTGGAAAATCTCTAACCGCTCTTTCCCTTCTTGGACTTCATCCTAACAAAGCACGTATTGAAGCTGATAAAATGGATTTTAATGGAAGTAATATTCAGTATCTTTCGTCCAAAGACTGGCAAAAAATACGAGGAAAGTCCATTGGAATGATTTTCCAAGAGCCCCAGTCAAGCTTAAACCCTTCTATGCGGTGTGGAAAACAACTGCAAGAGGTATTGCAACAACACACTTCTCTATCGGTTAAAGATCAAAAGCAAGAGATTATTGATGTTTTAAATGAAGTACAACTTTCCGATACAAAGCGAATTTTAAAGTCCTACCCTCACCAACTAAGTGGAGGACAAAAACAACGCATTATGATTGCGCTGGCTTTGCTCTGCAAACCAAAACTGCTCATTGCTGACGAACCCACAACTGCATTGGACGTGACCGTTCAAAAAGAAATCATTCAACTGCTCAAAAGCCTCCAAAAAAAGTATCAGATGGGTATTCTGTTCATCTCTCATGATTTGGCTTTAGTCAAACAATTGGCAAATAAAGTTTTTGTCATGTATCAAGGAAAGATTGTAGAGGAAGGAGAGACAGAAAATCTCTTTAACAACCCACAACATCCCTATACCAAGGGCTTACTTTTTGCACGTCCAAAAACTGATGTTCGATTGAAGCGACTCCCTACTCTTGCCGATTATCAGTCTGGAGGTTTCCAACCCAACTTAGTTTCTTCAGAGGAGCGTCAAAAAAGACACCTAAAACTTTACAATAAAGCCCCTTTACTGGAAGTTAGAGGGCTTGAAAAGACCTATGCAAAAAGAACATGGAGGGGTGATCAAAAAGGATTTAAAGCGGTGCATGCGCTAGATTTTTCACTTTATCCTGGAGAAACATTGGGTCTTGTGGGCGAGTCTGGTTGCGGGAAATCTACACTTGCGAAAGCATTAATTTATTTAGATCCTCCTTCACAAGGGAGTATCCATTATGAAGGAAAACCCATGGTAAAATCTACCTCGGCATTACAAAAAATACGGAAAGAAATTCAATTTATTTTTCAAGACCCTTATGCAGCTCTTCATCCACTAAAAACTATTGGAAATGCCATCACAGAAGTACTGCACGTACACCAAATAACAAGCGCTGCTGATGAGCAGCAAAAGCGCTGTGTAGAATTATTAAATCAAGTCGGATTGAGCGCTGTCTTTTCGAATCGATATCCACACGAACTTTCTGGAGGTCAACGTCAACGCGCAGTAATTGCCCGAGCACTTGCCACCGAACCCAAACTTTTGATTTGTGACGAAAGTGTCGCTGCCCTTGATATTTCTGTTCAAGCTCAAGTACTCAATTTACTGAACGACCTTAAAATCGAGTTAGGATTAAGTTACCTCTTTATTTCCCATGACTTAGCCTTAGTAAAATACATGTCAGATCGCGTAATGGTTATGGAAAAAGGACGCCTAATAGAACTTCAAGAAGCCGATCAACTCTACAAACATCCGGAACAAGCATACACACAAAAGCTAATTGATGCAATTCCGTCAATGGCCTGAAACTTTATCCTTATAAAAGTTTAAAAAAACGCTCTTTGGGGTGAAGAGCGCTTTTGATTTTCTAAGACTTTAAAAACGCCTCAAATGTTTTTAGTGGAACCAAACGGTCTAACTTATACCTCCTTTTGATTTTATCCAATTCATCAGCCGCTTTTTGATATCTATTTTTTATACTTTCTAAATTTTGAATTTCATCTGGACTAGGTGCACCGTAATTCTCTTCAATACGTTGAAAAATATTAGTCATTTTTTCTCTCAACTGTGGCTCTGCTGCACCCACATAATTATCTCCAGTTGTTATAACCAATGTTTCCTTTAGCGCATTGAGTTGATTTATTAATTTTTTCTTTTTTGAAGTTGTTGAAAACTCCAAATAGGCGTCCAGCTCATATACTCTATAGGCTAAAGCTTCAATCATATCATAGAGCTCATTAATGACATTCTCTTTCTGCATCCGATCTTCATGAGATATATTGCTTTTGGGGTCATGAATTAATTCAAACTGATGTTCAAAGGTTTGCTTGCCTTTGGTGATTTTAGCAGTATACTTCCCAGCAGGAAATACTGGAGTGGTAAAACCACCAAAAGAAAATGTTTTACCCTTGGCTACTTTGGGTTGCTTTCGTCTGAAAGACCAGTTAACAATGTTTATTCCTTTAGATTTTCCAGGTGTTAACTCAGAAAGCGTGTCGCCTTTTGAATTGACTATTACCATAGTCATCTTTCCGAATGTATGGCGCTTTTTTAAATGATATTTAATCTGAGCTTGACTGGATTTATTTGCTCCAATAAATTGAGTTTCATTCCCGAAACTACCAGAAAAACTCTGATTTTCTTTTATAATAACAGGTTTGCTTTCAAAAAAATGAAGCGTCTTATTTTGAATGGTTTCGTTCATTTGACGTAGTGGAGAGATATCATCAATAATAATAACTCCTCGTCCATGTGTACCTAAAACCAAATCATTAGTTTGCTTTTGCAAATCAATGAAATGAGTTGCTACAGCAGGCATGTTGTTGGTGAATTTATACCATTTTTTACCCCCGTTTAAGGTAATATAAAGCCCTAATTCTGTTCCCAAAAAAAGTAAATCTGGGTTCTCATAATCAACTTGTATATTTCGAGCAACTCCCTCTACTTCATCCGTCATAATATTTACCCATGTCTTTCCAAAATCAGTTGTCTTATACGCATATGGAGTTTTATCATTTGCCGTATGACCATCAAAAACTGCGAAGGCAGTTGCCTTATCTAACGAACTTGTTTCAATATGGTAACACCAGGTGTTTTTGGGGAGACCAGGTATATTATCGACTGTATTAGTCCAAGTTTGTCCTCCATTTTGAGTTACCTGAACATTCCCATCATCTGTCCCTACCCAAATCACATCCTCATCAAGTTCAGATGGAGCAATTGTGAAAATAGTCGTGTGATTTTCGGCTCCTGAGTTATCCATAGAAAGACCACCCGAATTATCTTGATCTTGTTTTGAAGGATCATTCGTTGTCAAATCTGGAGAAATGATTTTCCATGACTCTCCCATATCATCAGACTGATGTAGGTATTGACTCCCCATGTAGATTCTATCTGGATTGGAAGCACATAGTGCCATGGGCGCGTTCCAATTGAAGCGTAATTTTTCATACGATGCTGAAGGCAGTGGTTGAATGGTTTTAATTAGTTGTTTATCAGGGTCGATGCGCCAAACATTTTCGGCACCTTGCATTTCAGAATATATAATGTTTTTAGTAGCATGTTTTAAAACTCTAAAACCATCGCCCACCCCTATGGAATTCCAATCTCTAGCCTCCACTCCTCCTGGTGAAGAAGAGGGACCATACCAGGAACCATTGTCTTGAAGTCCTCCATAAATATTATAGGGGGTTGCATTATCTAAACTAATTTGATAAAATTGTGAAAGTGGTAAATTTTCTACAATCTCACAGGTTGTTCCTCCATTCCAACTTCGATAAACGCCCCCATCGGTTCCAAAATACATAATGTCTGAATGGATGTTTGAAAAAACAATATCGTGCACATCACTATGCATATTTCCCAAACTTTTAAACGTTTTTCCTCCATCTCTTGAAATCGATCCAGTAAGACCGCCCTTAACAATCACATTTTCATCTTTGGGATCTACTACTATTCTGGAAAAATAGAAGGGCCGTACGGTTATTTCAAAGTCGTTATTCAATTGTTCCCAATTTTGCCCACCATCTGAACTGGCGTACAAACCTTTATCTTCTTTCTTTTCAGCTTCAATTACTGTATAAAGTTTATTGGGATTACTTGGCGCTAAGGCAAGGCCCATTCTTCCCAATTTTCCTTGAGGAAATCCATTATGGATTTTATTCCAAGTCTTTCCTGCATCTGTCGATTTATATAAGGCGCTATTTTCACCTCCCGAATCAAAAGACCATCCAGTTCTTCTAAATTCCCACATTGACGCATATAAAACCGCAGGGTTGTTTGGATCCATTAGCAAATCGGCACAACCTGTTTTTGCATTCACATAAAGTACTTTATCCCATGTTTCACCTCCGTCCGAAGATTTAAAAACTCCTCGCTCTTGGTTGTCTCCCCACAGTGCCCCTAAAGCGGCAACATAAATTTCCTGACCATTGGTTGGGTTTATCACAATACTTGCAATACGTTCTGAATTTTCAAGCCCAATTTTATTCCAATTTGAACCCCCATCCGTAGATTTATATAGTCCATTTCCATAGGAAACACTATTTCGAGTCCACGTTTCACCTGTTCCCACGTAAATGGTGTTGTCAGGATCGTTGGGGTCTATTGTTACAGTTCCAATGGATTGAATATACTCATCAAAAATTGGATTGAACGTTGCCCCTCCATCATTTGATTTCCAAACACCACCTCCGCCAGCACCCAAATACAGAATTTTATTATTTGTTGGGTGTAATTCAAGATCATTTATTCTTCCGCTCATTAAAGCGGGTCCTATGTGTCTAGCAGTAAGGTCTCCAAAAAGAGACTTTCCTTCATTCGATTTTTTACCTTGAGCAAAAATAAATGTGGTAAAAAGTACAAAAACAGATGCTAGACTCAATTTAAAAAGCCTCGTGTTTCTCATCATTATTCTTTTGTGGGAATTGCAAAATTGCTTGCTTCCACTGCAGGATTCAAAATAATTTCACTCATTGTAATAGGTTGTCCAGGCTGCCCTTTTACTCCCTGAGTCAGAGAAAAAGGAAAGTAAAGGCCCTCAACTTCCTCATAGTCACTAAAAGATATTTCCAAGACCATTCCTTTTCCAGGGCCGGATTTTATTTCATTTTCCATTGCGATGGGGACAAAACTTTCGGTGTCAAAATAGTAAAAAGAAATATCTTCTTCTTGAATCCCCTCATTGGTTTTAGGCTCCTTCACTAATTTAACTTTAAAGGTTTCCGTTCCCTGATAATCTTCAGTTCCCATCAGTTCAACCGTATATCCTTTTGCCGCATAATCATAAAAAGAATCTGGAAAGTCATTAATGTCTAGTTTAAAATTAGCCATCGTTTCTGCATCACTTTCTTCTGCCTCCATGGTCATGAAATTGTGAGACCATAAATGCTCCCCATCAAAAACTCCTTGTTTAATCTCTTTCCCTTGAAAGTTGATAACGGTCATTTGTTTGCCATCTTTCATTTGGTAAATTTCCATTGGAATTTCCATACCTTGTTGATTCATATTGGCAACCATTTTAATTCCTTCAAGATTTCCCCAGTTTTCATAACCCCCAGTATTCTCAAAATAATTTGATATGATTTCTTCTACAGTCTGAGAAAAGATATTCTGAGACAAGAGTAAAAATGAAGCAAGCGTAAGTAATTTAATTGTTTTCATTGGTTTGGTTTTTAGTTATTTTATTGGTACTCTTTTTTATTCTTATTAGACGATCTTTTCTACCTCTTGTTACACCCTATAGAAACTCGAGAAAATTAAAGATACTTTATACAAATTAAGGCGCTGGATTTGGAACTAACTCTTGAATTTCATCTATTGCATGTAAAACCTCATCCGATAGTGTAATTGAAGCAGTATCAATATTCTCTTTCAATTGCTCTAAAGTAGTTGCACCAATAATGTTACTGGTCACAAATGGGCGGTCATTCACAAAAGACAAGGCCAGCTGGGTGAGTGTCATTCCACTTGCAGTTGCAAGATCGTGATATCTATCTACAGCTTGATTACATTGGGTGTTGCTATATCGACTGTAATTAGGGAATAAAGTAATGCGTCCATTTTCGGGCTTTTTTCCCTCACGATATTTACCGCTTAATACACCAAAAGCAAGAGGAGAATAAGCCAATAAGCCTACATTTTCACGATGGCACACCTCTGCATTTCCAACTTCAAATGTTCTATTCAATAATGAATAGGGGTTTTGTATTGTTCGTATTTTGGGGCGATTTTCACTTTGAGCCTGAAGGAAACGCATAATTCCCCATGGCGTTTCATTAGACAAACCTACATGTCGAATATTTCCAGCACGAACATGGGCGTTTAATGCCTCTAAAACAGCTTCAAAATTTTCTTCCCAAACTTCTCCTTTTTCATAGCTATACCCTCGTTTTCCAAAATAGTTAGTGTTGCGTTCCGGCCAATGAATTTGATATAAATCAATATAACCGGTTTGAAGGCGTTTTAAGCTACCCTCAATTGCTGCATCAATGGTTTGTTTAGAAAAACTTTTATCGGTCCTGATATGCTGAGTAAACCCAGAAGGACCTGCAATTTTTGAAGCCAAAATAATCTTTTCTCGATTTCCTGTTTTTTTAAACCATGTTCCTATAAATCGCTCTGTATCTCCTTGTTCCTCTTGCCGAGGGGGAACAGGGTATAACTCTGCGGTATCAAAAAAATTGACTCCACGTTCTAAGGCATAATCCATTTGGGCATGTCCTTCTGCTTCATTGTTTTGACGCCCCCAGGTCATTGTTCCCAAGCAAATTTTACTAACTTTTATGTCAGTATCAGGTAAAAAATTATAGTCCATAAATTTAGTTATTTAGTAAAGCATTTATTTCGTCCCATTGTGGGCTCAATATTACTTCAATTCTGCGATTTGCTGCGCGGCCCATTGCATCGGAATTAGGCGCTACAGGAACATATTCACTACGCCCCGCTGCCGTTAAGTTTTGGGGTAAAATTAAGTCATTTTTTAATAAAATATTGACTACAGCTGTTGCTCTTTTTGTGGATAAATCCCAATTGGATTCTAAGGCCTCTTTTGGACTAAAGGGAACATTATCTGTATGCCCTTCTATCATAACAACAATGTCTGGATTTTCTGCTAAAACTGTCCCTAATTGGCTCAACGCTTTTTGTCCCTCACCGCCTACATTCCAACTCCCGGATTTAAACAAAAGTTTGTTTTCCATGGACACATACACCTTCCCATTTCGTTGCTCTACAGTCAATCCCTTTCCTTCAAAGTTAAGAAGAGCATCCGTAAGACGTTGTTTCAATTCGAGTAAGGCTTGTTTTTGTTCTGACATCAGTTGCTCTAACTGATCTACCCGTTCTGAGCGTGCTAATAATTGAGCCTCTTTGATTGCAATTTCTTTGAGTAACGCATTATTGGATCCAATACTTTCTTGAATTTTTTGATCGCTATTTTGCTCGAGCAAAGCGTATTCCTTGCGTAGTGTTTTCAATTGCTCTAATGCATTCGAAACACTATCTCGAGATCGCTTTAGATAGCCCTCTGTTTCTTGCCATTTTCCATCCAAAATATTCCATGCTTGTTGAATTGAATCTTTAGACTTCTCAAGGGCATTTCGCTCCATTTTTAAAATGGCGTAACGTGACTCTAAATCATTGAATACTTTAGTAGAGACACAACTTGAAGCTGTCAATACTATAGTAAGGAGAACTAAAAAAGAACGTTTTTTCATGTTTATAAATTTAATTCAACTCCCACCGGACAATGATCAGAATGTTTTGCTTCGGCTAAAATGAATGATCGTTTAATTTTATCTTTCAAAGGGGTACTGACTAGTGCGTAATCAATACGCCACCCTTTATTGTTATTTCTTGCATTTGCACGATAACTCCACCAGCTGTATTGATGAGGTTGTGGATTTAGGTAACGAAAAGAATCAATAAAGCCTGAATTCATGAAGTCATCTAACCAGGCGCTTTCCTCGGGTAAAAATCCTGATACCTTTTTATTTCGAACGGGATCGTGAATATCTATTGCTTCATGGCAAATATTATAATCTCCACAAATAATTAAATTAGGAAAATTCTTTTTTAGCTCATTGATATAATCTTGAAATTCATCCATGAATTTGAATTTATATTCCAATCGATCCATGTTTGTACCCGAAGGCAAATACAAACTCATGATGGAGACTTCATCAAAGTCAGCGCGAATGATTCGACCCTCAAAATCCATGTGCTCAATACCACTTCCATAGGTCACATTGTTGGGTTTAATTTTAGAAAAAATAGCGACCCCACTGTAGCCTTTTTTTTGAGCAGAAAACCAAAAATGATGATAGCCTAGAGCTTCTAGGATTTCGGTATCAACCTGTTCCTCAAGTGCTTTGATTTCTTGGATACAAATTACATCGGCTTGACTGGCTTTGAGCCAATCTGCAAAACCTTTGTTGAGTGCTGCTCGTATTCCGTTAACATTATATGAAAGTACCTTCAAATTGTTTTTATACGAAGATAAAAAATCCTCTGGGTAATAAAAATTATTCATCAGAAGGTACTGTGGTACAAAATTTGAAAGCGAACTATTTCAATTACAAAAAAACCAATGAAACGTTCTACAGTATTACTAAGCTTGCTTATTATTCCTGGGATTTTACTTTCTCAGTACAAAGCCCAAGACAGCTTACATCCACAAGATCCTATAAAAAACGAGCTAAAATTAAATATGCTTGAATTATTGATCATGCCAGCCATCGGTATCACCTATGAACATTATTTAAATCCAACCTCTAGTTTTGGAATTTATGGTTTTGTTAATTTTAACAACGATGAGGGATACCGCTATGAAAAATTTGAGCTTGCTCCCTTCTATCGTATCTATTTTCAGAATCATGATAAATTGGATAATAAAGGGCTTTACACCGAAGTTTTTTCTGGATTAAACGTGGGAGAAACCGATTTCTTTGACTTTGACTATAACGCAAATAGATATGGAAATTTATACACCCAAGAATATGTAGGAATCTCACTTGGAGTTACCTTAGGTTATAAATTTGTAAACCGCAGTAATTATGCTTTTGAAATTTTTGCAGGGGCAGGTCGTTTTCTTAATGAACAAGAAATAGATGCTTATCCTAGAATCGGACTCTCCATCGGAAAACGTTTTTAAAGTTTACGCAGCAAAGTTTCTAAGGCAACATGTCCCGTTATCTCCTTTTTTAAATCTACAATAGAAATTCGCACTTGTTTCATACTGTCACGCTCTCGCAAGGTTACGGTTTGATCTTCCAAACTTTGATGATCAACGGTAATACAATAAGGAGTTCCTAAAGCGTCTTGTCGACGATAGCGTCTTCCTACCGCATCTTTCTCATCATAATTGGTAGAAAAACTCCATTTCAGCTCATCTACAATAGAACGTGCAAGTTCTGGTAAACCATCTTTTTTAACTAACGGCAAAACGGCTACCTTAGTTGGCGCAAGTGCTGGAGGTAGTTTTAAAACCGTACGTGTAGATCCATCCTCTAAAACCTCTTCAGTTAAAGCATTTGAAAAAACTGCTAAAAACATTCGATCTAATCCTATTGAGGTTTCGACTACATAAGGCACATAATTTTCATTACGTTCAGGGTCAAAATATTGTAGTTTTTTTCCTGTAAACTTTTCATGACTGCTTAAATCAAAATCTGTTCGGGAATGGATTCCTTCCAATTCCTTAAATCCAAAAGGAAAACGAAATTCAATATCCGAAGCAGCATCTGCATAATGTGCTAATTTTTCATGGTCGTGAAAACGATAGTTTTCTTTTCCCAAGCCTAAATTCAGATGCCAATTTAGACGGGTCTCTTTCCAATGTTCATACCACTCTTTTTGGGTTCCCGGTGGAATGAAAAACTGCATTTCCATTTGCTCAAACTCACGCATTCTGAAGATAAATTGACGTGCAACAATCTCGTTACGAAACGCTTTTCCCGTTTGAGCAATTCCGAAAGGAAGTTTCATTCGTCCTGTTTTTTGGACGTTTAAAAAGTTCACAAAAATTCCTTGTGCGGTTTCTGGTCTCAAATACAAATCCATGGCAGAATCCGCTGACGCACCTAATTTTGTTCCAAACATTAAATTAAATTGCTTTACATCGGTCCAATCTCTTGACCCCGACTCCGGACAAGCAATTTCAAGTTCTTCAATCAAGGCTTTTACATCGGCTAGATCTTCTTTTTCTAGAGACTGCCCCAAACGTTTTAGAATGGTCTTTGCTGTTTCTTGATACCCCAAAACTCTTGGATTTGTTGCTTTAAACTGCGCTTCGTCAAAAGTGTCTCCGAAACGTTTGGCAGCTTTAGCAACTTCTTTCTCCATTTTAGCCTCAATTTTGGCAACATAATCTTCTACCAACACATCCGCTCGATATCGCTTTTTGGATACTTTATTGTCAATCAAAGGATCATTAAAGGCATCTACATGTCCTGAAGCTTTCCAGGTTGTGGGATGCATAAAAATTGCTGCATCTATCCCTACAATGTTTTCATGAAGTTGTACCATGGATTTCCACCAGTACTCTCTAATATTGTTTTTTAATGCAGATCCATTTTGAGCATAATCATAAACAGCACTTAAACCGTCATAAATTTCACTAGATGGAAACACAAATCCATACTCTTTGGCATGGGAAATTACTTTTTTGAATTGATCTGTTTGTTGAGCCATGGCGCAAAAATAATCCTTTTTGTTATTTTTATGGAACTCTGAATCGGAATCTATGAAAAAATTACTTGCTCCTATACTTCAATCCTTCTCAGACCTGCTTTTTCCCAGAACTTGTTTGGGGTGTAATCAGTATTTAAATTTTCATGAGGCAGCTCTTTGTTTAAGATGTCAAATAGAACTTCCCCAAACCCATTTTCATCTTATCCCTAATAACCCTGTTTTTAAAAAACTAAAACTATTATTCACACTGGAGGCGGCATCAGCCGCATTTGTGTTTCAAAAAGAGGGTCGGATAGCCGATTTAATTCATCAATTCAAATACAACGGTAACCTATCGTGCGGTAACCTACTCGCTCACTATTTGGCAAATACGCTTGATCAAAGTACTTTTTTTAAAAAAGTAGAGGGAATTATTCCTGTTCCCCTGCACCCTTCAAGACAAAGAAAAAGAGGCTTTAACCAGGCTGAAATCATTGGAAAAGTTCTCTCTAAAAAATTAGGAATACCCCTTTTTACCGAGGTCTTGATACGATATAAAAAAACAAGAGCCCTAGCACATATTGGGGAGGAGGCACGCTGGATAGAAATCAAAGATGCTTTCAAAGTGAATTCATCCTCTGTAAATTTACCCAAACATCTCCTTTTGATAGATGATGTAATCACAACAGGGGCAACCTTAGCCGCTTGTACGAATGCTTTTAAGAAAAATAGTACAATAAAATTAAGTATCGCAGCCCTAGCGTGTAGGTTGTAAGTAGAATATTGTGTTATTTTGTGGGTAATCTTAAACAAATGAAAAGAACCGGTTCACTCCTGATAATTGGTATTATTTTGCTCAACACAATTCAGTGTGCCAAAAGAGCATCTCCTACTGGTGGACCCAAGGATTCTATTCCTCCCATTTTAATTAACTCCTCTCCAAAAATGAATACTACTTTTTTTGACAAGGAGGAAATTACACTCACTTTTGATGAGTATATTACCCTAAAAGATGTAGGTAAACAGCTCATTATCTCTCCCCCCCTAAATTCAGACCAATACAAAGTATATCCAACCACGGGGGCTTCCAAAAAAGTAAATATCAAATTGATGGATACTCTTTTAGAGAATACGACATACACCTTTAATTTTGGTGAAGGAATTGTTGATTTTAATGAATCCAATCCCAGCTCCTATCTAACCTACACCTTATCTACAGGAGCTACCATTGATTCCATGTACATTAAAGGACGTATTACTGATGCCTTTGAAAAAGAGACAAGCCCCTTTATTTCATTACAACTTTACCCTGTAGACAGCACCTACAAAGATTCAACCATATACACCCAAAAACCCTTGTATGTAACCAGTACTTTGGATACCACCATCTATCGTTTTCAAAACTTACGTGCCGGAAAATATGCCCTGATCGCTCTTGAAGATATGACTGGAAATTATTTATTTGATCAAAGTTCAGACAAAATAGGCTTTGTAGATCGACTCATCGAGCTTCCCCAGGACTCTGTAATTGATTTAAGAATCTTCAAAGAGCGCACAAAATTTGTTTGGGATAATCCCTATTTCATTAACGATCACCATATTGCACTAGCCTATTATGGTGAGCGCAAAGATGAACCTTTTAAAATGATAAGTCAAGTCCCCGATAACTTTGAATCCCTTGTCAGTAAAAGCCGTACATCAGACACTTTAAATTATTGGTTTAAGGGACCCGTTTTGGACTCCCTGAAATTTGAATTTGAAATCCAAGATACCCTGCGAACCAAGACAGTCTATTTTAAAGACCCCATCGAAGATTCCTTAGTTGTTAACAGATTAACTTCTGGAAATTTAAACTTGAAAAGTAAATTTGAAATAAGTGCTAATTTACCGATTACCCAAGTGGATGACCAACAAGTCATTGTAACCAATGTGGATACAATTCAAATCGCAGCCTCTCTGAAAATTCAAGAAAATTACGATCGTATTACTGTAGATTTTGAGGTGTCTCCTAATGACCGTTATCAAATAAAACTTTTGCCCAATGCCCTCCAAGATTTTTGGGGACAAACCCATGATACACTTGTTTTTAAAACTTCCACTAAAAAAATTGAAGACTACGGAAATATCTATTTACGAGTTCAACACCAAAGCCCTCACCCTTATATCATTGAATTGTTGAATAAGAAAAAAGTTGTTCGACGTTATGATTCTCTTGTACCCGGCAATAATTATACTTTTGAATTGTTAAATGCAGGGAAATATAATGTCCGACTCACAGAAGATCCCAATGGAAATAAACAATGGGACACGGGTAATTACTTAGAGAAAATTCAACCTGAAGAAGTTATTTATTATTGGAAAGAGATTGACTTGAGAGCCAACTGGGACATGAATGAAACCTTTAATACAAGTCAAAATTATCCTGATCTTCAAGAAAGCGCAACTGTTTCCGGAGTTCTTGCTGTTCCAGAAAATTAAGTTTTGCTGAAATTACTAATTCTGACTCTTTCGATTTCACTGAAACACAATTTCCTAAACCATCGTATACAGCCGTATGTCCCGGATATAGGTGCCCTTTCTGATCCTCGCCTATGCGATTAACTCCAATTACATAACTCATGTTTTCAATGGCACGGGCTTGCAGCAAGGTATCCCATGCATTAATTCTCGGCTTTGGCCAGTTGGCAACATAGATTAAAAGATCATAATTTTGTGTATTTCGAGACCATACAGGAAAACGTAAATCGTAACAAATGCGTAAACATATTTTCCACCCTTTGTATTCTAAAATTCCGTCATTTTTTCCTGAAGCGTAAATCAAATGTTCTCCCGCTAAGGTAAAAGGATGTCGCTTGTCATAATAGGAAAGCGTCCCTGCAGGAGTAATAAAAATAAATCGATTATAAAATTTACCTTCTTCTTCAATCACTAAGCTTCCTCCTAGGGCACTCCCCAGTTTTGCTGCCCATTCTTTCATCCATTGAATCGTTTCACCCCTCATGGTTTCTGCTACCTCTTGGGGTTTCATTGTAAATCCAGTTGTAAACATTTCGGGCAAGAGAACAAGATCTGTTTTTTGAGAGAGTCCCTGAAATTGTTTCTCAATAAAAATTCGGTTTTGTAATATCTGCTCCCAAATTAAAGGAACTTCTAAAGCTGTGATATGCAAATCAGGTTTCATTTTTTAGCGAAAGGAGTTAATGAAATTCTAATTTACTTATCTTTAAATTCCAACACAACAATACAACTAGATTTCTCTTTCATAAAGCTTTTTTTTAAACTCCTTTTAATCCTTTTTTTTAATGGCTCCTTAGTCTTTAGTCAAAACTATTTTCCTCCTGCAAAGGGTCTTTGGGAACAAAAAGATCCCAGAGAATTTAAAATAGAAACTAAAAAACTAAACGCTGCAATTGACTTTGCTGAAGAAAACGAATACAGTGGCTCTCGAGATTTACGAATTGCCATTTTAAAAAGTTTTGCCCATGAACCTTACCATAAAATTTTAGGCCCTACCAAAAAGAGAGGAGGTCCCGCAGGAATAATTTTAAAAAAAGGATATCAAATAGCTTCTTGGGGAGATGTCAGCAGAGTAGACATGACCTTTAGTGTGACTAAAAGTTATCTCTCAACAGTAGCGGGCTTGGCAGTAGATCAAAGCTTAATTTCTCCTAAAGAAAAAGTGAGCACTAAACTCTGGGATACTTCTTTTGACGGAAATCACAACCAACAAATCACCTGGGAACATCTTCTCAATCAATCTTCCGATTGGTCTGGTACGCTCTGGGGATCCCATGATTGGGCGGATAGACCCCCAAAAGAAGGGAACATAGATCAATGGAAAAACAGAGCGCTTTACACCCCGGGCAGCCGCTTTGAATATAATGATGTCCGGGTAAATTTATTGGCTTATTCCCTCCTGCAAGTATGGCGTAAACCGCTACCACAAATTTTAAAAGAACAAATTATGGATCCCATTGGAGCAAGTTCTACTTGGCGCTGGTTTGGTTATGAAAATTCTTGGACGGAAATAGACGGGCATTACGTACAGTCTGTTTCTGGTGGAGGACACTCTGGAGGGGGTGTTTTTATCAACACGCTAGATCATGCTCGTTTTGGCTTGCTGTTTTTAAATGAAGGAGCTTGGAATGGCAAACAATTGATTAGTAAAAGCTGGATTAAAAAAGCGACAAGCTCCTCCCCTGCTCAAGTTAATTACGGATACATGTGGTGGCTAAACAAAAAAGGAACTACTCGGTATTGGGAGGGTGTTCCTGAAAATGTTTTTTATGCCGCTGGTTTTGGAGGAAACTTTATTGTTATTGTTCCCGATGAGGAACTCGTTATTATTACCCGATGGTTGGAACCCAGCCAAATAGGTCACTTTATAAAAGATGTACTGGATGCCTTATAAAGCACTTATTTTTGACATGGATGGGACCTTGGTGGATAACATGAACTACCACAAACAATCTTGGATTGAGTTATTCAAGCACCATCAATTGGACTTAGACTATGAAACTTTTGATCAAAAATACCATAAAGGGTCCTTGGTTGAAATTATGGCACGTCTTTTTCCACACATTTCAGATCGAGAAACGCTTAGAGAAATCGGGAGTTATAAAGAAGTATTGTACCGTGACCTCTACCGACCCCATATACAGCCAATTGCTGGACTTGAATCCTTCCTCACGCAAATACACCAACTAAACTTACCCATGGGAATTGCCACCATGGGTGACCAACATAATATTGATTTTACCTTTGAAGCGCTACAAATTGGTCCCTACTTCCATTCCACCACAGGAGGGCACGAAGTAGTGAGAGGAAAACCTCATCCAGAGATTTTCTTAACCGCAGCACAAAAAATAGGGGTTGACCCCCAGGACTGTCTTGCATTTGAAGACACACGTTCGGGTATCACTGCTGCGCTTCAAGCAGGAATGGATGTAGTGGGAGTTACTACAATGTTTGATGAAAAAACACTTTTAGCACTAGGATGTATTAAAACGATAAGCCACTACAAAAAAATCAATCCTGATTTCATTTACAATTAAATTTAAATACCTTTCATAGTTCGTTAACCTTTTCATCTAAAAATGCAACAGTTAGATACCTTAGATTGGATTAGTATTGCGCTCTATTTTATGCTGCTTCTTGGCATTATTATATGGGTTATCAGAAAGAAAAAAGACAATACAGAAGACTATTTTCTTGCAGGCAGAAATATTGGTTGGTTCGTGGTTGGCGCCTCTATTTTCGCCTCCAATATTGGATCTGAACATGTCGTTGGACTTGCTGGAACAGGAGCTAGTAATAAATTACCTTTATTAATCTATGAAGTTCATGCTTGGATTGTCCTTATATTAGGGTGGGTTTTTCTTCCTTTTTATGCAAGAAGCGGTGTTTTTACTATGCCCGAATTTCTTGAAAAACGTTTTGATGCACGATCACGTTGGGTCCTTTCCATTTTTTCTATCATTGCTTATGTATTAACAAAAATATCGGTAACCATTTATGCTGGAGGGGTTGTCGTCTCCGCATTACTCGGTATCGATTTTTGGACAGGAGCCATTGCTACTGTTGTTTTAACAGGAATATATACCGTTTTAGGGGGTATGCGTACTGTGGTTTATACCGAAACATTACAAGCTATTTTGTTAATTATTGGAGCCGCTGCCCTGACCTATCTTGGTTTAGACAAAATAGGGGGATGGAGCAGTATGAAAGCAACCCTAGGACCGGAATATTTTAATATGTGGCGTCCCGCAACCGATCCCGATTTTCCATGGCCTGCATTGTTTGTTTCCAGTTCGATTGTAGGAATTTGGTATTGGTGTACGGATCAGTATATCGTACAACGCGCACTCACTGCAAAAAGTATTAAAGAAGGTCGAAGGGGAACCATCTTTGGGGCTTTATTAAAGCTTTTACCTGTCTTCCTCTTCTTGATCCCGGGAGTAATTGCCCTGACCCTAAAATTAAGAGGAGAATTGGAATGGGATAGCCCAGACCAAGCCTTCCCCGTGTTGATGAGTAATTTACTCCCTTCGGGTTTAAGAGGACTCGTCGCTGCGGGATTGCTTGCGGCCTTAATGAGTTCTTTGGCTTCGGTATTTAACTCTTGTTCTACGCTCTTTACGGTGGATATTTATAAAAAATTACGCCCCAATACTCCCGAAAAAAAACTAGTGCGAACCGGTCAAATCGCAACGGTTTTTGTCGTCCTTATTGGAATCGTGTGGATACCTATTATGAGCAATATTTCTGGAGTTTTATATGAATATTTACAAAGCGTACAATCCTATATCGCTCCTCCCATTACTGCGGTATTTATACTAGGAATTTTTCACAAAAGAGTCAATGCAACAGCCGCTTTTTATACCCTAGTCATGGGAATTGTCTTTGCCTTTTTTAGAATCTTCTTAGAACTTGTTCAAGATCAACTTCATCCCGAGGGGGTTTTATATTCTTTAGGTACCCTAAACTTTTTAAGTTTTGGTTCTTGGTTCTTTTTACTGTGTGTTGTATTTATGCTGCTGGTTAGTTATGCTACTCAAGCGCCTAATCGTGAGGCCATTACAAACCTGACTTTTGGAACCATCACTTTAGAAGAAAAACAAAAAAATAAGAATAGTTATACTTGGATAGATATAGTCATCTCGGTTGTGGTCTTACTAATAGTAGTTGGTGTACTTGTCTTTTTTAATGGGAAATAAAGGTCCTGAAAAAACAAAATATCAGTTACAAGGATCTACTGCATTTCTAAGTAGCCTTCACTACCCCTTCAAACTTGCATATAAGTATTCGCGATTCATGCGAGCAATATTTTCTAAAGAAATCCCTTTAGGGCATTCCACTTCGCAGGCACCTGTATTGGTACAATTTCCAAAGCCTTCTTCGTCCATTTGTTTTACCATATTCATCACACGGTCTGTGGCTTCTACTTTTCCTTGGGGTAGCAATGCATACTGAGACACCTTAGCCGAAACAAACAGCATGGCGGAAGCATTTTTACAGGTCGCTACACAAGCTCCACAGCCAATACATGCGGCGGCATCAAAAGCTTTATCTGCATCGTGTTTATCAATAGGAATGGAATTGGCATCTTGAGTATTTCCAGAGGTATTGACACTTACAAATCCCCCGGCTTGTTGAACCCGATCAAAGGCAGAACGATCTACAGTTAAATCTTTAATAACAGGAAACGCTTGGGCACGGAAAGGCTCAATGGTAATGGTATCTCCATCTTTAAACTTTCGCATGTGCAACTGACAAGTAGTTACCAGTCGGTCTGGGCCGTGGGCTTCCCCATTAATAAACATGGAACACATTCCACAAATCCCTTCACGGCAGTCATGGTCAAAAGCAATGGGATCAATTCCCTTGCCTATCAATTGTTCGTTTAAAACATCCATCATTTCCAAAAAGGACATATCTGGAGAAACATCCGCTATCGGATAGGTTTCTATTTTCCCTTTTGCTTCCGCATTTGCTTGTCGCCAAACTTTTAATGTCAAATTCATATCTTGTATACTTAATACTTTTATTTATAAGATCTTGTTTTCACTTCGATCTCTTCATAATTCAACTCTTCTTTGTGCAACTTGGCCTTTGAAGGTTCTCCTTTGTATTCCCATGCAGAGACAAAAGTAAAGTCCTCATCATTTCGTAAGGCTTCTCCTTCTGGAGTTTGGGACTCTTCTCTAAAATGTCCTCCACAAGATTCGCTCCTTTCAAGGGCATCCTTTGCAAATAACTCTCCGAGTTCCAAGAAATCTGCTACGCGTCCTGCTTTGGCCAACTGCTCGTTAAATTCAGCGGTAGTTCCAGGTACATTTACATTTTCATAGAAATCTTCACGCAAGGCTTTGATCTCAGCGATGGCTTCTTTTAAGCCTTCAGTATTTCTTGACATTCCGCATTTGTCCCACATGATTTTACCCAATCTTTTGTGGTAATAATCCACCGTATTTTTTCCTTTGATATTAACAAAACGGTCTAATTGCGCTTTTACCGCGGCTTCAGCTTTTTCAAATTCTGGATGGTTGGTGTCAATTTTTCCTGTACGAATGTCATCGGCTAAATAATCTCCAATGGTATACGGTAAAACAAAATAGCCGTCGGCGAGTCCTTGCATTAAAGCAGAAGCTCCAAGTCGGTTCGCTCCGTGATCGGAAAAATTAGCTTCTCCAATGGCATAGCAACCTGGAATGGAAGTCATTAAGTTGTAATCCACCCAAACACCTCCCATAGTATAATGTACCGCAGGATAAATCATCATCGGTGTTTCGTAAGGGTTTTGATCTACAATTTTTTCATACATCTGAAACAGGTTCCCATATTTTGCACGCACTACCTCTTGCCCTAATTTTTTCACAAGAGCAGCATCGTTTTCATCTAATCCTTTCACATGGGCTTGTTCTGAACCGTAGCGAATGATGGCAGCAGCAAAATCTAAATACACTGCTTCACCTGTTTTGTTTACGCCGTAGCCAGCATCGCAACGCTCTTTGGCAGCACGAGAAGCAACATCACGCGGCACTAAATTTCCAAAGGCGGGGTAACGGCGTTCTAAATAATAATCGCGATCTTCCTCTGCAATTTCTGTGGGCTTGAGTTTACCCTCACGGATGGCTTTAACATCCTCTATGTTTTTAGGGACCCATATACGTCCATCATTTCTCAGGGATTCTGACATCAAGGTCAATTTAGACTGATGCTCTCCAGAAACAGGAATACAAGTGGGGTGAATTTGTGTGTAACAGGGATTGGCAAAATACGCTCCTTTTTTGTGAATTTTCCAACCCGCAGAAACGTTACTTCCCATGGCATTGGTTGATAAAAAGAATACGTTTCCGTAGCCTCCCGAAGCAATAACTACAGCATGTGCTCCATGGCGCTCAATCTTTCCATCCACTAAATTTCGGGTAATAATCCCACGTGCTTTTCCATCCACAACTACTAATTCCATCATTTCATGGCGGTTGTACATTTTTATTTTTCCACGCCCAATTTGACGGTTCATTGCGGAATAAGCTCCAAGTAATAACTGCTGTCCCGTCTGTCCTTTGGCGTAAAACGTTCGAGAAACTAAAACTCCACCAAAAGAACGGTTGTCTAGTAAGCCTCCATAATCACGGGCAAAAGGAACCCCTTGTGCTACGCATTGATCGATAATATTGGTTGAAACCTCAGCCAAACGATGTACGTTTGATTCTCGCGAACGGTAATCTCCCCCCTTAATGGTATCGTAAAAAAGGCGGTAGGTAGAATCTCCGTCCCCTTGATAATTTTTAGCCGCATTGATTCCCCCTTGAGCAGCAATGGAGTGCGCCCTTCTAGGAGAATCTTGAAAACAAAAGGTCTTTACATTGTATCCTAGCTCGGCTAGAGTTGCAGAGGCTGAAGCCCCTGCCAGACCTGTCCCCACAACGATGACATCAATCGCTCTTTTATTGGCTGGACTTACAAGATTGATATTGCTTTTATGATTTGTCCACTTATCTGAAAGTGGTCCTTTAGGTATTTTAGATTCTAATGCCATGCTATAATGAGTTTATATGATGAAATAAGGCAATAAAGATAAAGCCGAGGGGAATCACCACTGAAAATGCAATGGCAAATTTTTTGATGCCTGCACTGTACTTATTGTTAACTCCCATACTTTGAAAAGAGGAGGCAAAACCATGGTACAGGTGCATTGCTAAAAATCCAAAAGAAATAACATATAAAATCACACGAATATAATCGTGGAACTTGTGGGTCATTTCTTCATAGTATCGATGGGGGTCTAGGGGTAGCACCTCTACATATTTATAATTCATCTCGGGAAACCAAAAGTCGTAAAAGTGCAATCCTAAAAAAGAAAGCACTACTGCTCCAGACCAGATCATATTTCGAGATACCCAAGGTGCATTAGCTCCTCCCTTGTACATGCTATATTGAACCGTTCGTGATTTTCGGTTTTGTATTTCCAACACAAACCCCATGATGAAGTGAAAAATAACTCCAAAAATTAAAATGGGTTGGAGTAAAAACTGAACCAGAGGGTTATTTCCCATAAAATGAGAAATCTCATTGAAGGTGTTTTCACTAAAAACAGAAATGAAATTTATAGTAAAATGTTGGGTTAAAAAGACAACCAAAAACAATCCTGAGAGTGCCATAGCTACTTTTCGTCCAATTGTTGATGATATTAGACTCATAGTATTCAATTTGTACAACAAAATTAAGGCATAAACTCTAAGCAGCAAACTGCTTTTCCTATTATTTGCTGTTTTATTGATGTTGTTTTAGTAAATCAAAAAAACTGTTTAACATTTACTTATGCATATTTACATTTAAAACAAAAACACTGAACATGTAGGGTTAAAATTTTAAAAACCTTAATTTTACCTAAAAACTTTTTACCCAAAAAGAAATCATGCGATATCAACCACTTTCCGCTCTCTTTTACAAAAACAATCGAAATAAATTTTGTAAAAACCTTGCACCCAATAGCCTTGCAATTTTTAATTCTAACGATGTTTACCCTATTAGTGCAGACAGTACAATGCCCTTTCAGCAACAGCGTGATTTATTTTATCTGTGTGGGGTTGATCAAGAAGAATCTATCTTGTTATTATTCCCCGATGCAGCAGAGGCCAAACATCGTGAAATTCTTTTTTTGAGAGAAACCAATGATCATATCGCCGTTTGGGAAGGAGCGAAACTTTCAAAACCACAAGCCACAAAATTAACCGGGATTGAAACTATTTATTGGCTCAATGATTTTTATCGCGTTTTTCAAGAACTCAGTACACAATGTGATCGATTTTACTTTAACACCAATGAACATTACCGTCAAGCGGTTGAAACCCAGACCCGTGAGGATCGCTTTATTGAATGGTGCAAGAAACAATATCCTGCACATGGAGTAGCCAAAAGCAATCCCATTTTACAACAACTTCGATCGGTTAAAGAAGAAGAAGAAATTGCCCAAATACAGCAAGCTTGCAACATTACAGAAAAGGGATTTAGAAGAGTGCTTTCATTGATCAAGCCCAACGTATGGGAATACGAAATTGAGGCAGAATGGGTTCATGAGTTTATCCGAAATCGCTCTAAAGGCTTTGCATATAGCCCTATTATTGCTGGTGGAAATAATGCCAATGTTTTGCATTATACGGAAAACAATCAGCAATGTAAGGCAGGAGATTTGGTACTGATGGATGTAGCAGCAGAATATGGAAACTATGCCAGCGATCTCACCCGAACTGTGCCCGTATCAGGACGCTTTTCAGATCGACAAAAAGCAGTCTACCAAGCCGTACTTGACGTCAAAAAAGAGGCAACCAAGCTACTTTTACCGGGGACGCTCTGGAAGGAATATCATGTTGAAGTTGTAAAAATAATGACGGCTGAACTATTAAAATTAGGCTTATTAGATAAAGTAGATATACAAAATGAAACGCAAGAAAAACCAGCTTATAAAAAATATTTCATGCACGGCACTTCTCATCACATGGGATTAGACACCCATGATTACGGCTTGTTACATTTACCCATGGAAGCTAACATGGTCTTTACCGTTGAGCCGGGAATTTATATACCAAAGGAAGGTTTTGGAGTGCGTTTGGAAGATGATGTGGTCATTCAAAAAACTGGAGAACCCATTAATTTGATGAAATCCATTCCCATTGAAATTGAAGAAATTGAAACCCTGATGAACAATTAAAAAAAGCCACCCAAGGGTGGCTTTTTTTTATACGTTACATCAAGATTTATGCTGTTGCTGTTGTCTTGGCATTCCTTTGCCAGAAATATAAAATCGTAAACAAAACGATCAAGATGGCAGGAAAGCTGATCATATAGGTCAAGGTTTGCTGTCCAGCTGCTAATTCTAAATCCGTTCCCGTCAGACCTAATGCAGCTTGCTCAGCCGTTGAAGAATCAATCCACCCTCCAATGATGGCTTGGAAAATAGAAGAAGAAAACATACCCATCCCTCCTACTATAGACATTCCCAATGCGCCACTGAGCGGAATTTTTTCAGCAACAAATCCTATCATATTGGGCCAAAAATAACAAACACCCAATGCGAAGAATACTGCAGCGACATAGACCATACCTCCGGTTTGCGTACTCAGTAAAAAGATCCCTATTGCGGTTAATATCGCTGAACCTAATAACACTCCTGTTTGATCAAACCTGTGGACAATATCCCCTCCAAAATAACGACCGATGGCCATCAAACCTGTAATCAAGGCTAAAATTACCATAGGATGTGCTCCACTATTACTCAAAATCAATGAAGTCCATTGTTGGGGTCCAAATTCTGAAATGGCCGTTAATGCCATACAGGCTAAAATAAAAATATAAATGGGAGAAAGCATCGCTTTAAAATTTTCTCCAATAGAAGTTACCCCTTCAATTTTTGGCTTTGGAAATTCTTGTCCCATAAAGAGATAGGCATAGATTAAAGTCGGAATCATAATGATCCAAATTTGTGCTTGCCACCCAAGGTCTAGCGTGGTCATCAATAAGGAAACCAAACTTCCTAAGACAATCCCTCCGGGAAACCACATATGAAAACGATTTAGAAGGGTATTCATCTGCTTGCCTTCGTAGGCATCTGCAATCATGGGATTACATGCAGCTTCAGTACACCCATTTCCAATTCCAATCAATAAGGTTGAAACTAAAAGACCCGTATATCCACCTGAAAAAATAGTCAAAATAATTCCTAAAGTGTGGGTTGCAAATGCAAATTGCATGATTCGTTTGGGACCAATGGTATGATAAAATAATCCTCCCAAAATCATAGAAATAGGAAATCCTAAAAACCACATTGAGTTAATAAATCCTAATTGTTGCCCACTAAGGCTAAAAGTTTCTGCTAATTGGGGTAAAATTCCCGCACGAATACTAAAAGAAAAGGCTGTTGTGATCAGTGCAAAACAACTGCCATAAAAAAGTCTTTTACTGTTTGTCATAATAAAGTTAATTTCAATTTGTTTCCTCTAATATATAGTATTTTATACTATTGGATTTGTGAGAGTTAAAATTTATAGAAAGAACTCTTATTTTAATGGCAACCGCAGTCAGAGGAACAATTGGAGTCTTTAGTAGATTTTTTTTTGAAAAAATATTTTCGAATCAAAAAGCTAAGGGCCAAACCACCTGATAGAAAAACGAAAAGGGTTTGAATCGTCTCCATTATGAAATAATTTGATAGGTGCTAAAAGCAACAAGATAAGCTAAAAAGGTCATCCCGAAAAGCTGAACCATTGGCCATTTCCATGTATTAGTTTCTTTTTTTACAATGGCTAGAGTGCTCATACATTGCATGGCAAACGCATAAAACAACATCAAGGAAATCCCACTTGCTAAATTAAACAGGGGCTGTCCATTGGGCAAAACTTCTGATGCCATTCGACTTTTAATGGTTTCTTCAGCATCGTTTTCTACACTGTATATGGTAGCAAGGGTGCCGACAAAAACTTCTCGTGCCGCAAACGAACTTATTAAAGCGATTCCAATTTTCCAATCATACCCCAAAGGAGTAATGGCAGGCTCTATCGCTTTTCCCAAGATTCCTATAAAAGAATGCTCCAATTGATAGGCATTTATCTTATTTTCTAATTCCTCCCCATTCAACTCAGCATATTGTGATTGAACAATTTCGGAAGCATTAGAAAAATCTTTTCCAGGGCCATAGGATGCTAAAATCCAGAGTAGTATGGAAATCGCCAAAATAATTTTACCTGCTTCGGTCACAAAGGTCCTTGTTTTTTCCCATACGGTAATTCCTACATTTTTTAATAGGGGTAATTTATAATTAGGCATTTCAACGACAAAATAACTTTTAAAGGGAATTTTCAAGGTTTTACTCAATATCCAAGCAGACAATAATGCCATTCCAAAACCCACTAAATAAAGTCCCATGAGCGTGAGCCCTTTATAATTCATCCCTAAAAAAGAACCTTCAGGAATGACTAAAGCAATTAAAATTGCATAAACAGGAAGTCGTGCAGAACAAGTGGTAAAGGGGGTTACTAGAATCGTAATCAGGCGTTCCTTCCAACTCTCTATATTTCGAGTTGCCATGACCGCTGGAATGGCGCAAGCCGTTCCAGAAATCAACGGAATTACACTTTTTCCACTCAATCCGATGCGTCGCAATCCTCGATCCATTAAAAAAACTACACGGCTCATATAGCCCGTTTCTTCGAGTACCGAGATGAATAAAAACAAAAAGGCAATTTGAGGAATAAAAATAACAATACCCCCTAAACCCGGGATGATACCTTCTGCCAAAAGACTGGTAAAAACACCTTGAGGAAGTTTTGTTTTGGCTTGTTCGCTCAGGTTAGCAAAGGTACTGTCAATGAAATCTTGAGGGATACTGCTCCAATCAAAAATGGATTGGAAGATGGTGGTCAAAATTGCAAAGAAAATAACATATCCCCAAAATTTATGGATCAACACGCGATCTAGACGACTGCGTAAATCGGTTGCAACCTCACGATCAATAACAAGGGTTGTTTTCAATATATTGTTGATAAACTGATACCGCTTTACTGTTTCTTTTTGCTGTAAACGTTTTAAATACGAGTCTGATTGTGTTTTGAAATCAGTGGCATCTGACACCCTTTTTCTATCTATTTTGGCGAAATTCACATCTTGGGTAATGACAAGCCAAAGTTTGTACAAAGATTGATTAGGAAAGGCTTTTTCTAAATTCTGAAAATATTCTTGATCAATGGAGGTAAGGGAAATCGAATGTTTTGTTGAAAGTTGACGGTAATTTAAAATCAAGCTTTTCAGCTGCGCAATCCCTTGATTTTCACGCGTACTAATTAAAGCAATCTTAGTATCTAATTGTTTTTCTAAGGTCTCAATATCCAATGAAATCCCTTTCCGTTTCATTTGATCAGACATATTAATGACCAAGATGGTTGGGATTTCTAAATCCTTCACTTGAGTGAAAAGCAAAAGATTTCGTTTTAAATTTTCTACGTCTGTAACCACGACTGCAACATCAGGAAAATCTTTACTGTTTTTATTCAACAAAAGCTCAATAACAACGCTTTCATCCATAGAAGAGGCGTTTAAACTGTAGGTTCCTGGTAAATCTAATAAATGCGCTTTGGTGGTTCGATTCAGTTTACAAACTCCCTCCTTTTTTTCAACAGTAATTCCAGGATAGTTTCCTACTTTTTGGGTAAGACCCGTTAAACGATTAAAAACAGATGTTTTTCCCGTGTTTGGATTTCCCAACAAAGCAACATTCAAAGAGGTACTCATTCTTTATTTTTCAAGCGCACATAAATAAATCGTGCTGTTTCTTTCCTTATCGCAAGATGAGATCCATCTATTTTTAAGTACAAGGGGTCATTAAAAGGTGCTTTTTGGATTAATGAAATTGAATTCCCTGGCAAACAGCCCATTTCAATCAACTTTAAAGGGAGTTGATCTGTTTCGATATGTTCGATTTCAGCTTCTTGACCTTTCTCTAATTCATCTAGCGCAATCATTATTTAGAATCATTTTAAAGAACAAAAGTAAGGAAATTAGTTACTGAAAAAATGATAATGATCAAAAAATTAATTTGGATACTCTTGTTTCAAGATTACAATGTCTTCCATCAATTCATCCATTGCAGCGGGGTCTGTACCGTCATAGAACCCTCGAATGCGTTTTTCGGGATCGACTAAAATAAAATTTTCAGTATGGATCATATCAAAGGCTCCTCCATCGCCATCTTCTTTCACTGCCAAAAATGACTTTCTGGCTAAGGCATAAATTTCTTTTTTATCACCTGTTAATAAATTCCATTTACGGTCAAGCACTCCTTTCTCGATTGCATAACGTTTGAGTTGCGCTACGGAATCAATTTTAGGTGTCACACTAAAGGAGAGGAGTTTTACTTGAGGATCATCTAAAATTTGTGCCTGTATATTTGCCATGTTTTGTGTCATTTTAGGGCAAATGGTTGGACAAGTGGTAAAGAAAAAATCGGCAATATAGATTTTATCATCATACTCCTTTTGGGTAATGATTTCTCCATTTTGATTCGTCAATTTAAACGGGGCAATCTGGTGGTATTTCTTCACATGCTGAAGCGTGCTATCTACCAATTCATAATTTACCATGGCAGGTTGATAAATTGGAAGGATTTTTATGGGTTTTAATGCGTCGTAAAATAAAAATAAAACAAGCGCTGCAATTCCACAGAAAACGAAAAAAAAGAGTTTATATTTTTTAAAAAAGAAATTCATCCGACGGCTCAATGTGCAAATTTAGTAGATTTAAAACCGATATTCGAATCTGAAGCCCAAAAGAATCTTAAAACTAGGGAATCTATTTTTATAATGAGGCCTATTGTGCTACTTTTGCAGGAATTAAAACCATGCTATGAGTCCCTTTTTTGTAAAAGCCATACAGTTATTGATGAGTTTATCCTTTTTGATCATTCTCCATGAACTAGGGCATTTTATCCCCGCTCGAATTTTTAAAACTCGAGTAGAAAAATTCTTCCTTTTTTTTGATGTTAAATTTGCTTTATTTAAAAAGAAAATTGGTGAAACTACCTATGGTATAGGTTGGCTTCCGCTGGGAGGGTATGTGAAAATCTCTGGAATGATAGATGAAAGCATGGATACCGAGCAAATGAATCAACCTGCACAGGAGTGGGAATTTCGTTCCAAACCCGCATGGCAGCGTTTGATAATCATGTTGGGGGGAGTAACCGTAAATCTTATTTTAGGATTCCTCATCTACATGATGATCTTGTTTGTTTGGGGCAAAAACACCCTATACACTGAGGCTTTACCCCTGGGCTTAAGTCCGTCGCCAGTAGCTCAAGACGCTGGATTTGAAATTGGAGATCAAATAATAACTGTAGACGGTAAAACCTTAGATAATGTTTTTGAAATCAACAAACTATTGTTTTTAAGAGATGTCCATCAAGTAACGGTTAAACGGAGTAGTGGCGACTTCACTACCCTAGAAATCCCTGAAGGGATTGGCAAAAAAATGTTTGAAAGTGGTGAGTTGATGCCTTTCAGCCCAACCTTAGCTCCCGTTTTAGATTCTATAATTCCGAATAGTCCTGCAGCACTAATTGGACTTCAATCTGGGGATCGTTTGATTTCGATCAACGATGAAAAAATACAATACTGGAATGACTTAAGCGCTCGTATTAAAGGAAAGGGAAAGCAAGATATCACTATGGTAATAGAACGCGAACGTTCACGTCAAACGCTACAATTTAGTACTGATGAAGAGGGAACAATTGGTGTTTATCCAAAAAACCCTCTCATCCAATTTAACAACGAAAAATTAAGTTTGTCTGAAAGTATAATTGAAGGCTTTGATTATGGCTATTGGACGCTTTATGACTATGTAGCCCAGTTTCAGTATATCTTTACCAAAAAAGGAGCCTCCCAATTAGGTGGATTTGGAGCGATTGGAAATATGTTTCCTGGCACTTGGGATTGGAAAGGTTTTTGGGCCAGCACCGCTTTAATTTCTATCATTTTAGCCTTTATGAATATTCTCCCCATCCCCGCTTTAGATGGAGGTCATGTCATGTTTTTAACCTATGAAATCATCACTGGCAGAAAGCCAAACGATAAGTTTATGGAATATGCACAAATGTTTGGATTTTTCCTTCTGATGGCTTTGGTTCTGTATGCAAACGGCAATGATTTATTCCGCTTACTTTTTGATTAAAAAAAGATTGAAATAAAATATTTTTTAAGGTTTGTAGAATGCAACAAAACATTTATATTTGCCCACCAATTGAAACATTCCTCCTTAGCTCAGTTGGTTAGAGCATCTGACTGTTAATCAGAGGGTCCTTGGTTCGAGTCCAAGAGGGGGAGCAAGCGTAACCGCTACGCCACACAATACTTAACAGACAATCAAAGCCCTTCACTTTTGTGAGGGGTTTTTTCTTTTGTTCCCAAAATTGTTCCCAAGTCAGACTTCTCAAGTGGCAAAACTCACAAAAACCATATCGAATTAGAATGTAGTTTAGTGTCAACAAAATCAAGCTAAATCTAGTTTTTCAATTCTATGAACATAAACAGGCATTTACTGCCTTAATCCCTGCTATTGCATAAACCCAAGTACTATGAGAATACACCATGAATACGCAAGCTTACTCCAACAATTTCAATGGAACTACTTCATCACCTGTAGAACTCCATATAAGATTCACACAATGACAGTGAGGAACTGGATCACTAAACTCCTCAAGGCATCTAATAAGGTGGAACAGACATTCTATGTATCAGAGAGAGACAAGGGAGATTACAATAACTTGCATGTACATATGCTTATTGGCACTAATACAGACATGACCTATAAAGAAGTTAAGTATGGACTTGGGAATGTATCAGTAGGAGACTATCAACCAGTCTATGATAACGAAGAGGTTTGTAAATATGTCTCTAAGCATATAGGTAAAGATGTGGACTATGACATTGTATTTAAAAGCTAAAAGTTTCCAAACATTCTATGATTCCTAAACATGGGGTGTGTTTTTTAGAATCGTTTTCAGATTAGACACTAGTTCTTGTAGTTAGTATATAACCCCAAACCTCAGCATTTAATACACTACAAGCATTGCACCCCAATTATTCTATCTAATATATTGACATAAAGAGTATTATAGATTTATAAAGTAGGGGGTTTTCCTTAGGGCTTAACTGGCATAGGGGGGTGTAATCCAAACTCTCATGGTCAGAGGCGTTTTCTTTTAAACCTCAGGCATATCTTCAGTAAGTTCTACAATACACTTTACCTAGAATGAAACAAGCTACTAATGAAGTAAATGATGACTTGCCTTTGTTTGTGTGATTACCTTCACTAATTAATTTTAGGGGCGTTTTCTTGTTTTAAATCTAACTAAAATATCCCCAACAGACCGCTAGTATAAAAACAACCGCCATGGCTTGCCAGAAAATTTTTGGGAATCTCATATTTATTTTGATTTATGGTTTCAATAAATGTAGTGTTTTCTATTTATTGACGTTTTTGGTGCTATTTCTTGAAAATAGTGGCGTTTTCTTTTAAACCACAGCCATATCCTCTTCATTAAGTTCTGGGATTTATTTAATCAGATAATATCATTAAAAACACACCTTGAATAGATTAAATATTTAGACTATTATCTTCTTCGTATAATTACCGCTAAGAATGGGGTTGCTATAATTCAAGAAGGAGAGGCAGAAGGTAAGAATGGAGAATATGACAATAAATATGTCTGGATATTTAAAATTAAGGATGGTTTAATTCATTACATTTATATGTCTTAAAATTAACACAATGAATAAGCTACTGTTAATATCAATCTTTTTTTTAGCATTTTATAGTTGTTCTCCAGCAACAACCCCTGAATCTGTTCTTTTAGATACATCAATAAAATTAAAGTTAAGAGTACACATAATGAAAACATCCCCTTGGGCACATTCTTCGGGAGTTCTTATGAATAACTGGGTTACTCCTAAGGACTTTAATGAAATAATTATATTGGAATTAAATGAAATATGGTCTCAAGCAGATATTAAATGGGATATTGAATCTATTATTGAAGAAGATATTATAAAATTTGAGGGTTATGAAGAATCAATTATATTTATAGCAAGCACTGAAAGGGATTCAGAAGGTCGTTCAAACCCTGAACGTTTGACACATTTATTTTCTTTCATGAATCCCCAAAATATGAGTATTGCTAATGAATTAGAGAGTGATTTATTTCATATTTATTTATTCCCTTTTATTGGAAACACGTCACAGGGCAATGCGATGAGAGGGTATAATTTTCATAGTATTGTTGGTGTTTGGTCTAACAAACATAATGGAGGTGGAAACCCAGAAAAAACTCTTCTTAAAGAGGATCATGATTTATTCATTAGAGGATCTTTATCACGAACAATTTCCCATGAATTAGGCCATGTACTTAATCTTACTCATGGTCAATGTGATGATTGTTTAATGAAAGGGCGAGGATATGGAATTACACAAGAGCAAATTGATATTTCTCAAGAGGAAGCAAAAAGACGCTTACAATAAAACCGGACACGGAATAGGTAGTATAAAATTAATGCTTCGAAATATAGCCGCAACATATGGGTTTGTAAATTTCAATAAAGGAAACCCTATGTATACAAGAATTGCTAATGAATATAGAAACGAGAACCTTGTCCATGGAAAACCATGTCAGAAGAATCATTTTGCAAGAGGTTTGGTATATTATAATAATCAACCTTAATTTAAGGTGGTGGTCGATCTAATATCGTGTTTCAACAATTTTGTCTCTCTGCCATTTCCAAAAGATTCTTTGAAATAACTGAAAACGAGACCTTAACTTGGTTCGTCGACAATGAGGAACTCGGAAAATTTATTCCTTATTTGGGGGATAAATCTATTTCAAATAATCCTTTGAATTGTGAGATTTATGTGGAGTAAAAAAGTTAACCTTTTCATCAGTCATCTATTCTATATTATACCATTTGCGTTTTTTCTTTAAATTGTAAAGATAATAGAGCATTAAGGTTGTGCCTGAACGGCTAAAAACTACTCCAAACAAAAGTGGGTCTACTAAGGTGGATTAAAGCCAATAGAATCAGTGGGTTAAAGGTCACTTAACTTGCTACATATTTATTTATATTATAGTATACTAGAGGATACTTCCAAAAGGCTATAGGTTTAGAGGTGTCAGGTTATATACTATTATACTTGCTCCAGCTCTAAAAGAAAAGAGTTTTATTATTGTATGGTAATCGTTCCTACCATTTCTGCATGAAGTGAGCACTGATAATAGAATGTTCCTGTTGCGGAAGGTGTCCATGAAATTATTGCACTTTCTGAACCATTATTAGTTACACCGCTTGTGGTATCGCCTATTCCTGTTCCTTGCATTTTTTGAGCAAATAAATTTTATAAAATTTATTAAATGTTAATGTTTTTAAAAAATTGTTCCATAGAAATCTCAAAACCATTGCATAGTTTCTGAAGCATATCGCATGAGATATTGGTTTTTCCCATTTCCATTGTATATAAATATTTTCTATCTACATTACATTTTAATGCCATTTTCTCTTGTGAAAGACCATGGTATGTCCTTTGTTTTTTTAATTCTTGTGAAATTTTTTGGGATAATAAAAACTTTTCTGGCATTAAATTTATGATTATAATTGGTGAATATATAAAATATATATTCTTAAAACATAGTACTACTTACCGGGGTGTTAAAGACCGTTGCCAATTCAAAGATTAGACATTTTATTTGTGGTACATATCTTATTGTTAATCAACAATAATAGAAATCCTAAAATTTTAAAAAAAATGTCAGTTATAAAGAAATTTTTCTCTTACAGTTTAATTCTAATGTTAATTCTTTCCTGCAGTAAGGACAAAGAATTGCCTTTCATTCCAAAACAATTTTTTACTCTTACAGTTTCTGCAGGAGATGGAGGAACCGTGAGTACCGGAGGGGCGCAATATGCTCAAGGAACTATAGTCACAGTTACAGCAAGTCCTGAAACAGGATACTCTTTTACGGGATGGTCGGACGGAAATACAGATGCAATAAGAAAAATTACTGTCCAATCTGCACTCACCATAACCGCAAATTTTGAACAAATTAAATATGTTCTTACAATAAACAAACAAGGAGAAGGAGAGGTAACTGAGGAGATTGTAAACACAGGTAAGACAACAGAATACGCCAGTGGAACAACAGTAAAGCTAACAGCAGTTGCAGATGAGGGCTGGGCTTTTACGGGATGGACAGGAGATATTGGAGCAATAGAGCCAACACTAAACCCTATTGAATTAATCATAACAGAATCAAAAACAGTAACGGCTACCTTTGAGATAAAAAAATATGCTCTTACAGTAAACATAGAAGGAGAAGGGGAGGTAACTGAAGAGATTGTAAATACAGCTAAAGCAACAGACTACGATAGCGGTACTACAGTAAAGTTAACAGCAGTTGCTGATGAGGGCTGGGCTTTTACGGGATGGACAGGAGATATTGGAGCAATAGAGCCCACATTAAACCCCATTGAATTAATCATAACAAATTCTAAAACGGTAACAGCTACCTTTGAAAATAATGTTAATGGTGGTACTAATACGACTACAGATACGACTACAGATGCGACTACAGATGTGACTACTGACTTTATTTATTTGGACGATAATGGTGTTACAATAAAAGCAAGAACCAATGCACCAGTTGGAGCTACAGGATCAATAAATGGGATAGAATATACAGTTGTTGATGATACAACTATTGCAGACCAAATTGCTGCAGGAAATTACAATTTGGCTACAACAAAGGTTACTGATATGTCTGGAGATGTAGATCCAGTTGAAAATACTGGTTCGAATTTTTTCAATGATAGTAATTTCAATTCAGATATTAGTTTTTGGGATACTTCTAATGTGACTGATATGACAGCTATGTTTTGGCAATCTGACTTCAATCAAAATATTAGCAGTTGGGATACAAGTAGTGTAACTGGTATGAGACAATTATTTGATGGTGCGGAGAGTTTTAATCAAGACATATCAGCATGGGATACTTCTAGCGTAATTTCAATGCGAGGAATGTTTGGTGATGCAAGAGCATTCAATCAAGATATTGGAAACTGGAACACTACAAATGTTACTAATATGGGTGGCTTATTTTATGGAGCAATTCAATTTAATCAAAATATAGGAGGATGGGATACTTCTAAAGTAGAAACCATGTTTCTTATGTTTTCTCTAGCAGCCGCATTTAATCAAGATATAGGAGATTGGGATGTTTCAAATGTAACTATAGACTTACTTGGAGGAGCAATGGAATCAATGTTTGATGGTGCAGCTGCATTTAATCAAGATTTAACAGACTGGTGTGTAACTAATATTACAACAAAGCCGACTGATTTCGATAATGCTTCTGCTCTTACACTTGCTAATCAGCCTAGTTGGGGTGTTTGTGGAAATCCTATTTATTTAGGTGATAATAATGTTACAATAAAAGCAAGAACCAATGCACCAGCTGGAGCTACAGGAACAATAAATGGGACAATATATACAGTTGTTGATGATGCAACTATTGCAGCCGAAATTGCTGCAGGAAATTACAATTTGGCTACAACAGGTGTTACTGATATGAATGAACTTTTTAGAGATGCAACATCTTTTAATGGAGACATAGGACACTGGGATACATCAAATGTCGGACAGTTTAATGGTATGTTTAGAGGTGCAACTGCATTCAATCAAGATATTGGAAACTGGACTACTTCAAGTGCGGATAATATGAATAGTATGTTTTTTAATGCAACTACATTCAATCAAGACATAGGAAGCTGGGATACATCAAGTGTCACAGAGATTTTTAAAATGTTTTATAATGCAACTGCATTCAATCAAGACATAGGAAATTGGGATACAACAAGTGTTACTTTTATATATGAGATGTTTAGAGATGCAACTGCATTCAATCAAGATATTGGAAACTGGACTACTTCAGCAGTTACTAATATGAATGGTATGTTTAGAGGTGCAACTACATTCAATCAAGATATTGGCAGTTGGGATACTTCAGCAGCTACTAATATGAGTGAGATGTTTAGATTTGCAACTGCATTCAATCAATTTTTATTAGGCTGGTGTGTAACTGGCATTACAACACTGCCGACTGATTTCGATACAGATTCTGCTCTTACACCTGCTAATCGGCCTAGTTGGGGTAATTGTGGAAATCCTATTTCTTTGGACGATAATAATGTTACAATTAAAGCAAATACCGATGCAATAGTTGGAACTACAGGAACAATAAATGGGACAATATATACAGTTGTTGATAATTCAAATATTGCAGCCCAAATTGCTGCAGGAAATTACAATTTGGCTACAACAGGTGTTACTGATATGAATGAACTTTTTAGAGATGCAACATCTTTTAATGGAGACATAGGACACTGGGATACATCAAATGTCGGACAGTTTAATGGTATGTTTAGAGGTGCAACTGCATTCAATCAAGATATTGGAAACTGGACTACTTCAAGTGCGGATAATATGAATAGTATGTTTTT
>Ga0233438_10000560_pt1 | contig 46501 bp, 47 predicted proteins | sample SI_123_September_FD_182720 | JGI IMG/M metagenome (GOLD analysis project Ga0233438, IMG submission 182720) | Seawater microbial communities from Saanich Inlet, British Columbia, Canada - SI_123_September2016_10_MG | ecosystem: Environmental > Aquatic > Marine > Inlet | place: Canada: British...
TCATAAAAAAAGCGTCTAACGGTTAGCTCCGCTGACGTTGTATATCTTACTGTCTGTTTTATCATCTTCGTTTTGTCTGTGTTCGTTTGAACCTGTGTTGATCCACTGTGTTTGTTTAAACCTTTGTTGTTTGAACAACTGCTCGTGAACAAGGATGTGCCAAGGTTTTGAACCTACGACAGCCTTTGCGCTCAAATTGTCTGCTGATTGCCTGCGAGAAGGGGCCTAGCCACGCTCCATTACAAACTGATCTGCGTTTGCCTCATATGCTGCCTTTTGATGGTCTAGTGCCCGGTGTGCCTGTTTGAGCCAGAGTAGGCTGGCTGCCCTTGAAAGTCGGTTTGCCTGTTTAAGATGATTATAGTCTTTGAACGCATTGGCAGCTGCCCGGTCATCCCAGGACACAGCGTCTAAGAATGTGTCTGAGCCCAAGCGCCAGTATTCCCGTGTGAGGTAGGAGGCCACAGCGGTTCTGTCAGTGACTGGCGTGATCCAGTTCTTAGCCAGTGGCGCTGTTTGATTGTGATGCTGCGCCCATACAGCGTTCAGCGTACAGCACATGTGATCCACATCAGGGATCGGAGCCTGTAGCGCAAAGTGGATGTGGTAGTTCTCATGGTCTGAGCCTTCGTGGGCAAAGCACCAGCGCGGCACGCGCATGTTCTGGCGTTCAGCAGCTTTGCCAAAGAACATACGATCAATGTGGTTCCAGTAGCTGCGCAGGAGTTTATCAGCGCTGCTACGTCCAATAGTTCTGCCGTTCACAAACTTGAGCGTGCCAAACACATCCCAGTCTTGTGCCATTAGGTGTTGCACCAATGCCTGCCGTTCTTGTCTGCGCTGTTCAAATGTCATTGCTCGTCTCCGCATGTATTTATCAACGAGACAAGAAAACCCCTTTATAAACGACTGTAGCTGATGAACAGCGCAGCAAACGGCTCACAAACACCGCATCTTCGCTCAATAGAGATAAATACCAGTACAAGCAGCGTATTGGAGGCAGCATATGAGCATAAGATTACTAGAACACTTAAGAGATGAATTGATTCAAACCGGCATTGTCACGAATACTCCTGAGTTTTGTCGCAGCTGGCTTGGGCGCAGTGAGGGCTATATCCGTGTGCTGCGCTACAACCGCATTGATCCTAGTGTTGAGACACTGACAATCTGTTCCAACAAACTGGGGTATTATGCGGCGCGTTTAAATGGGTCAGATGCTGAGGAGCATAAGGCTTGGGCCGCAAAGCTGATCAACCTCAAAGCCCTATGTGACAGTGCCATAGCCAGGCAAGCGGAGGCTGTGTGGCGGGCACCTGAAAGGATGGCGCTATGAGCATCTGTCTGAAATGGGTTCTACAGCCCCAAAAATCTGCGCTGCGGTTTTTTGTAGGCCAGTACTTATCATTCCGATGTGGTCTTTTGCAGGCCCCAAGCGTGCGGGGTAGGGGGTATTGCAATGGATGATCGTGAGGAATTGCGCCGCCTGATCGATGTGATTGAGAAATCCTGGGGCAGTGGCAGCCTTGAGCAGGCAGTTGATGACATCAAAACCTTTGCCAACACTGCAAGCTTTCTGACAAACAAACTGGACACGAAGCTCAAAAGTGGAAAAGTCAGAGCTAAGAGTAAACCCAAATCGCGCATGGGCAAGGCGATAGCGTCAGTGCCCAAGCCTAATATACCAAAGTCACCAAGTTCGCCGCCCGATCCGTCTTCTACAAATACATCCGGTATGCCAACGGCGACCAGTATTGCAACGTCACAGGCTGACTTTGAACGTCTCAAACCTCAGCGGTCGCAACCGCCCGTTGGGGCAAGTTGATCGCAGTGGTGTCTGTTGCCGTCTGTGCTGCGGCTTACGGGCTCGACCTTAATCGTGCCGCTCTGTGTGGCAGCTAACGCGGGTTGGTGGATTACACAGGGTTTTGGCGTGCAACTGCACGGTATGCGGTTTAACGAAGGTGTTTGATTTGCTCGTTGAACTTTATGTCGACAGGCATAGTTTAGATGGTACTAGGCGATAAATAATGAAGAAACAGAAGCACTGATTTGTAATCAGTAGGTCCGCGGTTCGAGTCCGTGTGGGGGCACCACAATCCTAAGCCAGCTGCAGTTACACACCTGATATCAAGCGATATTCATTGTCGTCTGATGCAGGAGGCCACCATATGGTCCACCAAAGTTGCTCTTATCTGAAGCTCAAGGGAAGCACCTACTACATGTGCGTCCAGTCAATTTGGCTTACGTCCCCACCTGCAACACAGCAGTTTTCTGCCGCAGCAACGCAATCACACTCAATGCCGTAATCTTTCCCGTCGCCGGATTGTCGGCGCTTGGCCGGTTCTGGATCGACATTGTAAAGTCCGAGCTGTCTGACGTGACCCGCACGGTATGCTTGTTGCGTTCCAAGGACGGATCGGCCCAAACTTCCATACGCGTTTTGTCGGGGCCATGTCCTGCAAAGCTGACAGCGACGGCAACGTTTACATTGGCGGGGAAGACTTGGGCTACCTCGCTCACAGAGCCCTCCAGAATAAGATATGGCTCCGTCAAAGTAGTAAGGTCGATGTCCATCTGCGCCACGTAAGGTGCCTTGATCAGACCTGCGACCGGCTTGCGTGTCTCAATCACAACAGAGTTAATTGTACCAACTGCAACGCCCTTGATGGCGTCCAAGCCGAGAATTGCACCTGACGGAATCACGATCTTCGCGCCAGTTTCCGATGCCAGATCAATCAGGTCCTGTCGACCTAGCAATTGACTTGCAGACAACACCACAAGCGTTTTGCCAGCTTGCAGAACCGGTATAGCCAGGTCGTTAAAGAGCGTCGGCGGAAGTGCTTCAATCACAAGATCGCAATGATCGGCAATCTCGGCTAATTCATAATGAGGCACCGCTGTCGACAGATGGCCGTTCAGTTCTAAGGCCCGCTCAGCATTTCGAGCCGAAAAACCTGCCAAAGTGCATCCGGGGACGCCTCCCTGATCCAACGCCTGTGCAACGGGCAAGCCAGCGGCGCCCATCCCTGCAATACCGATCTTCATGCGCGATACCTCTCTACCATCTCCACAATGCGATGAACTGCGGCGACTGACGCTGCGTGATCTTGTGAGAAGTTCAGTCGAATACTTGATGCTGTATGCGGCGAAAACTCAGAACCCGGCGTGACAGTTACCCCAGCTTGGACCCGCAACAGGCGCACAAAGACTTCGGGAGACACAACCAGCGCCGGCAGTTCGGGAAACACATAGCTTCCGGCCTGCGATGTCGCGGTGGGGAAGCCCGCATCATGGAAAACTTTCAACAGATCATCCCGGATTGTCTCGTGCTGGGAAATGCGCTCGTCCATCCAGCCCTCGGGTTCATGAAACCAAGTCATCAATGCAGCCTGACTGTAGCCCGCCGCCCGCAGCGACACGATTGCCTGCAGCTTTTCCATCCGCTCAATTAATTGGGCTGACCCAAAAGCAACGCCCAGCCGGAAGCCACTGAGCGATTCCGTCTTGGACGGCCCCATAATCGTCACAAGTTTTTCGGGTCGTATCGCACAGGCCCGCAAATGGGTGTAGCTTTCGTTGCTGTAAAGCAGCCGTGAGTAGAGCTGATCAACGATCACGGTGACATCATGTTTGGCCGCCAGCGCCGCGATCTTGGTGATCGCAGTCTCAGAAAAGACGTGCCCCGTAGGGTTGTTCGGTGTCGAGAAAACCAGAACCTTTGCCCCGCCGTCGCAGGCGGCCTCCAGTGCGTCAAGATCGGGTCCGTTCTGCGCCGCTGTGCCATGGTAGTGCAATGGGATGGGCATCATCTCTCCGCCGAAGAACCGCACCAATTTGCGGTTGGCGAAATAATCGGGCTCTACGATCGCAACTTTGGTGCCCTGATCAACAACTGCTCCCAACGCAAGGAATAGTGCGCCTTGGGTGCCGGGGGTGATGATGAGTTCGTCAACATGGTCCACAGGTGCTTTTGTGAAGGCAGCAAGGCTCTTGGCGACTTCGGCCCGGATGGCGGCATCGCCGCGATATTCGGTGTAAGCCTGCGTTCCGCCAGTCTCATAGCCGCGCACCCAGGCTTCGCGCGCGCCGGGCGTCGGGCTAAACGCATCTACGTCGCCGTGTGAGAAATCCACGGGACGACCGGCGATAATCTCGCCGCGCATTACTGATTGCAGATCATCCCCGTTCTGCCGTGCTTCCTGACCGGGGGCATTGTCGGCCCCAAGTCCTGCAAATTTCTCGTCCAAATTGCTCATGTCCGTCCCGCTCCATAGTGTCACATATTGCCGCGTTTACCCTAGCCGCGCGCATTGTACTAGCCTAGTGCAAGTGATTGAGGCGACGTCGCCTATTTTTTCTCATTGGAAACTTCGATCTAACTCTTTCGCGTTCGCCGTGAATATCAACCCTGTCCGTAACCTGGTCATAGGTACTGCGGAAATCGCTACGGCGACGACGAACAGTCGTTTTTCTGGCTGCGGCGCAGCACTGCACCAGGTCGATTTCATTCCTGCATCTGCAAGCATGGCTGCAAAAGCATGTCCGGATCGGGCATTGTCAGAACCAATCTGCTTGAGGCGGGCAGGGTGGTTTCGTAGCCTTTGTTCATGACGAAAACAGACCCTTTCAAGGGCATTCGCAGCAGCCCGGAGATCATCCGCCTGGCGGTCACGATATACGTTCGATTTCCACTTTCGCTCCGCAATTCACGAGGACGTGCTGCACGAGCGCGGCATCGACATTGGCCACGAAACGATGCGGTACTGGTGGAATAGATTTGGCCCGATGTTTGTCGCAGAAATTCGTCGTAAACGTGTCCAGCAAATGCGTGCGTACTCGAATTGGCGATGGCACCTGGACGAGGTTTTCGTAAAGATCAACGGCGAGACGCATTCCCTTTGGCGGGTGTTTGATCACGAAGGTGAGGTGCTGGAAAGCTACGTCATAAAAGCACCGGGACCGCAAAGCCGCGCTGAAGTTCCTCAAGACATCAATGAAGCGCCACGGACGTCCTCATACACTGGTGACCGACAAACTTCGATCCGACGGCGCTGCGATGAAAGTCGTTGGCAACGCCAACCGGCAGGAAACGGGCCGCTGGGAAAATAATCGGGCCATGAACGCGCACCCGCTGCCCGACAGTGGTTTGCTTGCAAAGCATGAAAAGGGGCTGTTTCGACGACGAGAACGCGCCATGCAACGGTTCCGCAGCATGGGATGTTTACAGAAATTCGCCGCCGTTCATGCCTCCGTCTACAACCATTTCAACCAGGAGCGCGCTCTACACACGCGACAATTGCAAGGCCAACCGAACCGCTGCTCTGGCCGAGTGGCGCCAACTCTGTTCAGCATGAGTTCCGGCATTCGTCGGCGAACTGAGACCAGTTCTCATCCGTCTGACAGCACCAACAGCACCCTTCCGACCCATTGGGGCGCGATGCCCCGGTGATCATTTCGATTTTTATAAGCGGTTCAGATAGTGATCATCAGAAAAAATAGGTTCCGCCAAAGTCCGAACTCCGTCACAAAGAAGTCCAGCGTTGTGTGAGCATTTAGACTTAGGGCGCGTCTGCCAGCGCAAAATCTAGTGTGCCGTTGCAATTTGAAGAGAGTGGGCGATGACAATAAAAACGGGCGATGCCGATTTCAATTCGCATGCGTTTCGCCGCGCACTCGGTAATTTTGCGACCGGGGTGACTATCATTACCGCCCGCAACGCCGATGGCGAGCTGGTCGGGGCAACCGCAAGTAGTTTCAATTCACTTTCGATGGACCCGCCCCTTATCCTTTGGAGCTGCATCAAGGCATCGAGAGGCTGTCCGATCTTCGAAACTTCGACCCATTTTGCGGTGAACGTGCTTGCGTCGGATCAAGCGGAATTGTCCAATCATTTTGCACGCCAACAGGAGGACAAATTCTCTGCAATCGAATGGGGAGAGGGTATCGGCGGCGCACCGATATTTGCTGATTGCGCCGCACGTTTTCAGTGCGAATCCTACCAAAAGATTGATGGGGGCGATCATTGGATTTTTGTCGGCAAGGTTGTTGCCTTTGATGATTTTGGACGCCCGCCACTCTGCTTTCATCAGGGGTCATATTCGACGTTATTCAACCATCTTGCCGCCGAGCCGGCGTCTAAGGAACGCGGCGACTGTCAACCGGCGGATGGTCGACTAGAAGATCACAAATTTTTTCAGATGCTGAGGGCTATTCGCGCGTACCAAGACGCTTATCAACCCAAGGTTTCTGCGCTGGAGGTGAATCTGATCGAATCGCGGCTCTTGCTCGTTGTGCAGGATTTGCCGGGGCTTGGTGCCGAAGGCTTGACCAGACACCTCAATGTTCCGGTCCACGAGACCGAGGAAGCGCTGCAGAACATGCAAGGTCGCGGATTTCTTGCCGCGCAGGGGGATGGTTTTGTACTGACCGAGCTGGGGCGGGCGAAAGCCGATGCGGCCTGGAAACTTTCCCATGCACACGCCCAAGAAGCCTTTGCCGACTTCAGTGAAGATCAGCTTAAGAGTTTTAGCGCTGTTTTGCGCGGTCTGATAGAGCAGGGATCGCCCCACAAGTCGTTGCGATAGTGCGCTTTGTTGTCAGAAGGGGTATGGCAGGCACCGCCTCAAACGAACTCGAAAAAGACATTTGAGTCGTGGCGGCCGCATGTTCTTGCTGTCTAGAAAATCAACTGAGGTGATGCACATTTTGGTGTTGGCGATGACACCCTAGCGTGCGTTGAAGGTGATAGGCCTTGTGCAAGGTTCTATGGCAGAATCATCAACCAAAGCCAGATAGATACAATGGACCCAGCCGTCGCGATCAGGACTGATGATGCGGCGACGCGGCGGGCAGCGCCGTACATATTGGCAAATACATAGGCGTTAACGCCCGGTGCCATAGCGGATGTCAGGACAGCGGACCGAAGACCCTCGCGGTCCAGGTCCAACAGGTAGGCGGTTCCGAAAACGATGGCTGGATGTAGCACCAGTGAAATGGCGCAGACCATCAGGATGGCTTTCATGTCACCAGCGGGACGATATCGACACAGGATGCCGCCGAGACTGAAGAGAGCGGTCGGTAGGGCCGCGGTGGCCATCAGGTCGATGCCGCCCAGCAGCGGACGCGGCAGGGGCAGGGCCGAGATATTGGCGATAAGGCCAAGAACGATCGCGATCACGAAGGGATTGTGAAACATCGCGTTGACAACACGAGATGCCCCTTCGACCACACTGGAGGTCTCGTAGCGGGCGATTTCCATTGCGGTAACGCCCAGCATGTAACAAAGCGGCGCGTGAAACGCGATGATGGCGAAGTTAGCGGAAAGCGCCTCTGCCCCATAAGCGCGTTCGGTGATCGGCAGGCCAAGCAGCACAGTGTTGGAAAACAGGCAGCAAAAGGCAATTGCCACCGCATCGACTGGATTGCGCTTGAAAAAGATACGCGCGCCAGCATACCCGGCGGCGAAACTGGCGAAGGCACCAAAGTAGTAGCTGAAAATGAGCGGCAAGCTGACGCTGGCCCCCAGATCGATCTGCGAGATAGCGCGAAACAGCAAGCAAGGAATGGCAAAGTTTTGCGTGAATTTCACCAGCGCATCGATGGTGTCTTCACTGATCATTCCCTTCCAGGTCACAAAGTACCCGGCGCCAATGACCACAAAGACGGGGAGGATGATGTCGAGAAGCGCCTGCATTTCGAATAGGCTTGTCACATTGTGCGCGCGGAATGGCAAGGGAGTATCGGGAGAATTCGGCCAGCCTTCTGTGCCGATGGCTGTGCATATGCGGTGGGTGTTGCTCGGTCCGGGTGCCAGTCACCGATCTAACCGGCCGTGGTCCGATCCATGGTATCGCGACTGCCGATATAGTCGGTAAAATCTCCCAGCACGGACTGCGTAGCGGCGCATCCTCGATGGCGGGATAGCGAGATATCGCTACGACGCGCATTGTTCGAACCATTCAAAATGGACCAGTCAGGTTAGCCGCACCCCGTTCCTGGAACACATGCGTTTGAACGGCTCAGACGTCCACAAACGGTGATATCGCTGGTTTCGACGCGGTATAGAAAGGGGCGGACCGCGAAAGACGCCGCAGTGGCCTGTTCGAAATTATCTGCCACCTGTTGGACGCCGCGCGCCATCATCGTTTGGGCGGTGGCCTGCCTCGCGAACCGGCGGCCAAATTGCGTGTCGCGATACCGTCAGGGGCCGTCTTTTTGCCGGTACAGCCGCATTCTTTTGCGATCTGCAAAACGTCAGTTGATCCCACGCGCCGGGCATCAACTTTCTTAATGGAAACCACCTTGAATAATTATGTTGGGAACTGAGAGTTCCGGGCTATTTTCTGATCAAATCAGGAGATGCACATATGGAACTCGGCTTTTTCACAATGCCCATTCACCCGCTGGAAAAGGACTGGCGGGTCTGTCTTGCGGAAGACCGCGAGGCGTTCTTGCTTGCCGACGAGTTGGGCTTTGTTGAAGCCTATGTAGGTGAGCATGTAACCGACAAGGCAGAGAACATTACCAACTGCATGATGTTTGTCGCCTCGCTTGCGTCGGCGGTCAAGAATATGCGGCTTGGGACCGGGACGGTGAACATGCCGAACATCCACCCTGCCAAAGTCGCGGCCGATATTGCGATGCTGGATCACATGCTGGACGGCAAATTCAATTTCGGAATTTCGCCCGGCGGTCTTGCCACAGATGCCGAGGTATTCGGGACTCTAGATAAGAACCGCAATGCGATGTTCCTGGAAGGCATCAACACGGTTCTGAAAATCTGGGAAACCGAAGCTCCCTATTCAATCGAAACCGAACATTTCGGGCGGATCACCACCGAACAGGCGCAGATGATCGATATTGGACAAGGCATCATGCCAAAGCCTCTGCAGCAACCCCATCCGCCTATCGTCGTCACGGCCGTCGCGCCATTCTCACAAGGCGTGACAGAGGCCGCGGCACGGGGATGGGACCCGATCAGCGCCAACTTCCTGATGCCACAATGGGTGGCCTCGCATTGGCCTAAATACGTCGAGGGCTGCGAACGTGTCGGTCGTCCCGCTGATCTTGCGAACTGGCGCGTTGCGAAGTCGGTCTTCGTCGCGGATGATCTGGAAACGGCGCGCGATTACGCGACCAATCCTGACAGTCCTTACGTGTATTACTATAAGCAGTTGTTCATGAAGCTTAAAAAGCATGGCCGCATCAACCTATTCAAAGAATACAAGGACCAGCCTGATGAAGAGGTGACACTGGAACACGTCTGCAACCGCCTGATTATTTGGGGTACGCCGGACAAGGTCACCGATGAGCTTTTGGCGTTCCGCGAAGAAACTGGCGAATTTGGAAAGCTTCTCTACGCAGGCAAAGATTGGGCGGAACCGACTCTTGCGCGACGCTCGATGGTCTTGTTAGCCGAGAAGGTGATGCCCGCAGTGAATAGCGCGGAAGCGCTGGAAACACGGACAGCCCAATGAGCCGTCGTGTCACGCTGGCTTCTGGTATCACGATCAATACCGCAGTGGATGGCGATGACGCTGGGAAACCCTGGATCGTGCTGTCAAATTCGCTCGGCGCCAGTCTTGGTATGTGGGATCCGCAGATTGATTTCCTAACAGGTAAGTACCGCGTTTTGCGCTATGACACGCGTGGTCATGGTGCAAGCGATGCGCCCAAAGGCCCCTATGATTTTGCGGATCTGGTTGGCGACGTGATCGGCATGATGGATGCGTATGACATCGAAACGTCGGCCTTCATGGGCTTATCGCTGGGCGGCATGACAGGCCTTGGACTTGCATTAGACCACGGCGACCGCATTTCGCGTGTCGTGTGTGCGGATGGACGCGCCGATGCGCCGGAACCGTTTCGCGCGATGTGGGATCAACGCATGGCTGCGGTAGACGAAAACGGGATGAAGGGGGTTGTGGACGGCACGCTGGCCACCTGGTTCACGCAAGCCTGGCGTGACTCCAACCCCGATGGGTTAGCCGCGATCAGATCAATGGTGCTTGGCAATGATCCGACGGGTTACATCGCCTGCTGTCAGGCCCTAAAGCGTTTGGATTACCTGCAACATCTGGGCGGCGTGTCGGTTCCGGTCCTCTATGTGGGAGGCAGCGAGGACAAAGGCGCAGCACCAGACGTGATGCGGGCCATGGCGGCAGCGACACCGGGGGCCGACTTTCATGAGGTGCCGGATGCGGCCCATGTGGCGAATATCAATCAGCCTGATGCGTTCAATGCGGCCATCGCGAATTTTCTCGGTATTTAGGCCGTTTCAGAAGGCAGTCTGATCTTCCTAAAGTTACTTAAAATCAGATGTTTGAGCGACTTATACCAACGGCTTGATCAATTGACTGTTATCCATCCTCTGTTCGTGATTGAGGTTACGCGCTCTGGGTCATTTGCAAAGAAGTTCCAGGCGGCTGCGCATTTGTCGAGGATCTCCTCGTAGGTATCAAACACTGTGATGGCGAGTTTGTTTGCGCGCAGGTATTGCCAAACGTTTTCCATGGGGTTGAGTTCCGGTGCATAGGGCGGCAGCTTCAGCAGCGTGATGTTGGGTGGCACTCTGAGGCCCTTCGCGCCATGCCACCCTGCGCCGTCTACGATCAGGAGCGCGTGTGATCCGCGCGTAACCGCTTTCGTGATCTCGTCGAGATGCAAGCCCATCGCCTCGGTATTGACATAGGGCAGGATCAGCCCGGCGGCAGAGCCGCGCGCCGGGCAAGCCGCCCCAAAAATGTAGCTCCATTTGTAGCGCGTGTCGCGAGGAGCGCGCGGGCGTGTGCCGCGCTTTGCCCAGATACGGGTGAGCGTTCCCTGTTGGCCGACCCTTGCCTCGTCCTGGAACCACACTTCCAGAGGTTTTCCCTTTGCCCGTTCCGGTAGGATGTCCGCTACGATGCTTGCAAAGTTTTTTTGAACGCGGCCTGTGCCGCCGGGTCGGCATTAGGGTGTTCGGGGCGCGCCGACAGCTTGCGAAAGCCCTGCCTGGCCAGATAGGTGCCCACTGTGCATTCGTGCAGTTCGATGCCGAACTCTGCCTCAACCCGACGCGCCAGGTCGGCGCGCCGCCAACGCACAACACCGTCGCGTTCGGGATCAGGACCGGCCTCAACCCACGCCGACAGCTGCGCCACCTGGTCATTCGACAACAAAGGCTTCACCCCACCGCCGCCCCGGTTCGAAAGCCCCTCAACACCTTCCGAGTTATAGCGGTGCACCCAGTCCCGGAGCGTTTGACGATCCATTCCGCAGCTCTCGGCTGCCGTTTTGCGAGACGCGCCTTCAAGCACCAAAGCAATCGCCAAAAGCCGCCGCGAAACGCGCCCGTCTTTCACCCGCCCCGCCTGTCTGCGCAATTCCTGCGACGTCATATCATCGCGCGTTATCTCAACCGTCATGCTGACCTCCAAATCGCCAAGTGCGATTGAGTCAGACTTCGCAGAAAATGGGAATCCCAAAAAGAGTCAGCCGGTTGGTCCGTTGGTATTAGATGATGTCGATCTCTTTGAGTAATTCTAGAAACGCCTTGGGAGCGGAAACGACGCTTGGGCCCGGCAACTACTGCTTCTTTTGCCTGTAAACTTCAAACACCGATGCGGTGTCATGGGTTGTCGGCAAGATGGCCGAGGCCGTTTGATAAAGCGCATCAACCGCATCAAAAAGCGGCGCCTTCAATCCGAGCCGACGCAGATCGTCGCCAATCACGGAAAGATCTTTTTCGAACATTTTCAGGCTTGCCGTCGGCGGGTCGTAGGCCCTTGAAATCATCAATGGCATCCTCAGGTCGGACATTTTCGACTGACCCGCGCCTGTGGACAACATGTCGTACGTCGTCTCCCGGTCCAGCCCAAGCGCATCCGCATAGGCCAGCGTTTCTGCCGCCGCCGCGTTGTGGAGCGCGACCGCATGATTGGCGACGTATTTCAGGCGGCTGCCCATGCCGAATTCGCCGACCTCAATGACCTTCTTAGTGAAATGCGCCATGAAAGGGCGCGCACTTGCGACAGCATCGCTGTCGCCCGAGGCCATCATCAGGATATCCCCATCTTTGGCCTGTGCGCCCGTGCCGCTGACCGGGCAATCCAGCAGGTGAATGCTTCGGGTCGCCAATGTCCGATAGGCTGCAATTTTGTCATCGAGGCGGAATGTCCCGGTCTCCAGCACCACCTGGCCCGGTCGCAGCAAGTCGGCGAGGCTCTCACAAACCTCCTGCATCACGGTTGGCGACAAGAGTGACAGGATCACGAGGTCGCAGTCAGCAAGCCATTCGCCCGGTCCTTCATGCGGCGTGCCGCCCAGTGCCTTTAGGCGTTGCCTCGCCTCGGGTGCCGGATCAACGCCCGCAACCGTGATGCCCGCAGCGATCAGATTTCTGGCATAGGCCGAGCCCATGATTCCCAACCCGATAATCCCAACACTTTTCATCGCTCAAATCCAAATTTGGTAGGCGGCAGGCACCCAACGGAAGGTTCCGTCCGCACGTTTTACATAGCCGACACCGGGGAAGGGCATGTGATGCCCGATCACCAGTACTCCGCTGTCCGCAGTATCAGCCAGCACGCGTTCGCGGGTGGCAAGTGCCATGTCCTTGTCGTCGTCAAAGCCGACTTTACTGCCCGGATGTCCGACTGAGAAAACGTAATGGTTGGCCACATCGCCCCAAATCAAGGCCTGCTCTCCCGCGCTTTTGACCCGGAACATCATGTGACCCAGAGAATGGCCAAAGGCGGCTTCGGCGAACACCCCTTTGGCTATCTCGTCGCCGTCTTCAAGAAACCGGAACCTGTCTTCCAACGGAGCCACTACTTTCAAAAACATCTCGCGGTTCGCAGTGCGTTGTTCCGGGATTCCATCGCCGGATTTCCAGGCATCGAATTCGCGTTTTCCGATCAAAAGCTCCGCATTCGGGAACGCCAGTTCACCGCCTTCCCAAAGCCCGCCAATATGGTCGGGGTGCGCATGGGTCAGTGCCACAATATCGATGTCTTCGGGGGCGTACCCTGCCTCGGCCAGGCGGGGGCGAAGAAACCCTGCGCCGGTCTCGCGGCGCGATTGACCAAAGCCGGTGTCGATCAAAATCAGCGCGTCGCCGGTATTTACAAGAACAGGAACGAAGTTATTTTCCAATTGGTCCGTCGGCAGACTCGCAGCATACGCGATTCTTGCAACTTCGTCGTCGCTTTCCTCCAACAGAAAAGGCGGGCTGATTCCCATCGGGAAGGTTCCGTCGAGGATCGAGGTGATTTCAACCTCGCCCAGAACGAAACGGTGGACGGGCGCCCGAAGGGGCCCCTTCATTTCGGCAGTCATGTCGTTCTTTCTGTTATGCGCCCATTTAGGCTATTTATCTGCAAGATCGTCCAGAGCCGGATACAGACGTGTGAAATCCTCGTCTTCCATGCCAGCGTCGATCGCGGCCTGAATCCAGGCCAATGTCTGATGGCCAATCCGCATTGGGCTTCCCAGTTCCTTCGACAGCGCCACCGCCATGCCGACATCCTTGCGCAGGTTAAAAATGCGCGATCGCCCGTCCCAAGTCCCCGAAATGATATGATCTGGAAAACGGCGTTCCGAGATAAAACTGCGCGCATTGCCGGCGTTAAACACCTTGATCATATCTGCCAGATTGATCCCGGCAGCCTCGGCCAAACGACCGGCTTCGGAACAGGCCAGGAAATTCGTGTGAGTGATCAAGTTGTGCACGACTTTCATTGTGTGCCCAGCACCGGAGGGCCCAAGATGGATCAGCTTGCCCGCGCAGGCTTCCAACACTGGCCGCGACCGTTCAAGAACCTCTGGGTCGCCGCCTATCATCAATGTCATCGTACCGTCATCTGCGCCCTTCGCACCGCCACCGGTCATGCCCGCGTCCATGTAAGGAACACCAGCGTCCGCGGCCCGGGCCGCAAGTTTCTTGGTATAGACCGGATCAGAGGTGGTAAAATCCCAGAGTATCAGACCCTTGCCCGCATTTGCGAGCATGTCATCGAGAATGCCATCAATCTGCTCTGAACCCGGCACCACAAAGATCACCACGCTGGCCTCTGCCGCCATCTTAGGGGGGGGCGCGATGCGGGCGATGTCGGCTTGCGCGTTGCGCGCTGCTTCGGACATATCCCAAACGAGCAAATCGTAACCCGCCTTCGCGATATTTTTCGCGATCCCGCGCCCCATATTGCCCAGTCCAATTACGCCCACAGTTTTAGTCATTTCGCACTCCCGTTCCAGGTCAGACGCCGCACAGAAATGCGGCTGCGAAAGGCCAAGATGAATATCAGGTCAGCGCTGCATTGGTTAACCAATTATTCACTGAAAACAATGCATTTACCTTGGCTTTCACTTGCAGAAACTGTTTCTTATTGGTAGGCTCGAGTCAAGCTATCGAACCAGAATTTGTGCAGGCGAAGGAACGCCTGTAGTCGGCGCCGAGGGAGTTTTTGATGTTCGAAAAAATGCCACACATCAAAGAAGAGGTGTATCTGGAATTCCTTGGTCGCACGATTGACATTCATTGGAATTATCACGCCATCCTGATGGTCACGATCTGGCTAGTGCTGGTGCCTTTGTTCATCACAATTATCCGCTATGGAAAGCCGCGCCCGACTGAAAAGGGGCTGCAGCGCCAGGTGCATGTCTGTCATATCGAATGGTGGTGGTTTACCGCGCACAAATACGGATTGTCCTTCGCGGTTTTTCTGTCTCTGGCCGGGGTTGCCGTGGCGTTGGTTGTCAGCCAGGAATTCAGCGGATCGGTGCATTCGATCCTTGGCATCATGACGGTGACACTTGGGGTCATCCAGCTTCTCTTCGGGATGCTGCGTGGCACCCATGGCGGGAAATACTACAACAAAGCTGATCCGGACGATCCGTCCACCCATCACGGCGATCATTACAGTCGGACCACGCGGCGGCGCATTTTCGAGGCGTATCACAAGACCGCCGGATATTTCACCTTGTTCTGCGCGGTCGGTGCGATTGGCTCCGGGCTGATGCAATATCCGATGCCCATCCTTACCCGGATCGTCTTTGTCATTCCGTTTTTATTCCTCGCTTTCTGGGTCGTGATGGAGTTTTTCGAACGCCGTTATGACGGATATCGCGCGGTCCACGGTTACGGCAAAGAGCATCCCTACAACAAAGAACGGGAGTTTCTCTGATGGCAGATGTCTTGATCAGTGAATTCATGGACAGGGGCGTGGCCGAGGGCCTCATTTCCGAGTTTGACACCTACTGGGATCCTGATCTTTGGGGCAAGCGCGATGAACTGAAGTCCCGGATCGCCAGCGCGAAGGCCATTGTCGTGCGAAACGGCACGCTTGTGGACGTTGACTTGCTTGATGCCGCGCCGAACCTGAAGGTTGTTGCGCGCATGGGTGTCGGATTGGACACGATCGACGTTGCGGCCTGCAAGGCGCGCGGTATCGAAGTTTGCCCCTCGATTGGGGCCAACGCCGTATCCGTGGCGGAATATGTGATTGCATCCGCCATGATCTTGTTGCGCGGTCCCACCTACTTTGCGACGCTTGATGTTGCTGCCGGGGCGTGGGATCGTCCGAAATTCGCGGGCTCGACGGAAATTGCAGGTCGGGTGATGGGCATTGTTGGTTTTGGATCTATTGGCCAAGTCGTGGGCGACAAGGCACGCGGCATGGGGATGGAGGTGATCGCCTATGACGCGATGATGTCGGACGATCATCCGGCCTGGGCGGATGCGCGGCGCGTTGATCTTGATGCCCTGGTGGCTGAGGCTGATGTGATCTCGCTGCATTGCCCAAAACTGCCCGAAACGATCGATCTTATCGACAAGCGTCAATTCGAACGAATGAAGCCCGAGGCAGTTCTGGTCAATTCGGCGCGTGGCGGAATCGTCAACGAAAAGGATTGCGCGGAAGCGCTGCGGTCGGCCCAGCTTGCCGGGGCGGCGCTGGACACACTTGACGTGGAACCGATCACGGCAGAGGTGGGGGCAATGTTTCAGGGGATAGAGAACTTGATCCTGACGCCACACGTTGCGGGAGTGACCAAGGAGTCAAACCGGCGCATTGCCGAAGTGGCAGCGCAAAACGTGCGGCGCGTTCTGGGGTAGCCAAATTCTGTCCACGTCTGTTCCTGCCAAGTCTCGGCAGGAACGCCGACCATGCTGCCCCATTCGTTCATCACTTGTCATAGATGCTTAAGTTCCGATTGCGCAGTATTCACAGAGGATTGCGCAACCTGAAACTTCCGGATGTCCGCATTTACAAGAACTCGCGTTCCTTATTGTAGGGATGCTCGAGCCCATAGCCGTGAGCTGCGCGGTAGCCGTCATATGCACGGCCCTTGAACTCGTAGATTGCCCAGGCGAAAAGCCACACGAGACCCGTGCCCACAAAGACCGCCGTCAGAATAGGTATGTGAAGCTGCATCAACTCAGAGCCGACAGCGCCGAAAGCGCACATAACGGTGAAGTATCCGCATGTCTTGTGGACCGCTTCGAATATCCTGCGTTTGGTGGTTCGGGTGTACTGATCGCCCTGCCAAGTGGCGGGATTGCCCGGGTCTGCGCCTTCCCGATATTTGCCGCCGCGCGTGCCGCGCATCTGCGACGAAATTATCTGGCCGCCACCCAATAGCACAGTTGCCGACCCAAACCAGGCGTGAACCGATCCGCTGAACCCTTCGGTTGCGACAAAGGCAATTGCGGCGCCCCCTAGCGCCAGAAACATTGCAAGGAAAAGTCCATATTTGTGAAAGCTGAAAAACAACCATTCCCGGTGCCGGATACTGACATCACGCCGGATACCTTTCTCGGACGGCGGTGGTTTGTGAAAGCGCATCACAGTGATGCAAAGTGGGACAAGCACGATCCAGACAAGCACCATGAGGGTGGCGTGGATATTCCAGTTGACGTCGAAAGAGCGTCCGAGCGCATCGATGTAGACCGACGAAGGAATATGGGCCGCTGGTTCAGTCACATCAGTTTCTCCATTTATTAACGGCGGGTGGGGCAGCACTGGACGAAATTGCTCGCGCAGCTGGGACACTTGAAAAGGTCGCCAATGCCGTCGGGTGTGTTCCTAGATGATGCGGTGCAAGCCATACCGCCGCCAAATTCGGTGGACGCGCTTTGCTAAACGTAAACCGGCCGTGCAAGACCCGCGCGACCGTCACGGTTCATCACTGAACGGATGATCGAATACATCAGGATGTCAGCACCTTTTCTTAGCCGTTACTGCAGACCGTATCTGAATGTCTTGTGGGGCGGAATGCTCATGTCGTTTCCAGCCTCGCCACTTATTGCGAAGTTGCCGGTATGGCCAAGACGCCCCCGTCCTCCGTCGGCAGGGATGTTAGCAATCGTTGTCTTCTGACCCCTTCCATTCCCGCGCGTCAGCCTGTGTATTCTAGGATATAAAGCCCGGCGTTGTAATCCGACACAAAGGCAAGCCCCTCTTTCGAGACCCAGATATCCGTGGATTGGATCACCTTGGTCCGGTTCGGACGGCGGTCCATCAGCTTTGCTGGTTCAGGCGGCACAAAGGCCGCGACTTCCTTGGGTTGGTATTCATTCGAAATGTCATAAATCCGCACACCGGCATTTTGCTGGGTGGCAAAAATGAGCTGATCGCTTACCAGCCCGTCGGGGCGGTTTTCGTGGATGTTATGAGGACCGAAATGGGCGCCCTTGTTGACGTAATCCGCATCATCCGGGATCGGCACGGTCGAGATGCTGATCGGGTTCGCCTTGTCACGAATGTCAAACAGCCAGATGTGCTTGATCCCGTCGGCGCAGTTATCCAGCACGGCTTCATCCGCGACAACCAGAAGTTCCCGGTCGGGCAGGGGCAGTGCGTTGTGAGTGCCGCCGCCGAACGGTGGGGACCAGTTTCGGTGCACGATCAATTCGGGGTTTGTGCGATCCGCGACATCCATGATCACAAGGCCGCCATCACGCCACGCGCCATACGCCGTATCGCCATGCACGATGGCGTGGTGCAGGCCTGCGCGTGCTTGATCTTGGGCAGGGTCTTCGCCCGCTGCCGCATTCATGCCCGGCAGCCAGTATCGCCCGGCTTCCTTTGGGTTGGTGGGGTCAGCCATGTCGATGGTGACAAATATGTAGTCGGTAAAGCCGTCTAGCAGGACCGAGGCATAGGCCCACCGTCCCCCAACGTACCAAAGGCGGTGCACACCGCCGCCTTCAACATCCATAAAGCCGATCTTTTTCGGTTCGGCGGGGTTGGAGATGTCGTAGACCGCCATACCGGCCGTCCAATTTCGACCTGTCGAAGCCTTATCGGCGGTGCCGACTTTCTGACCCAGTTTGCCTTTGTAGTATTCCTCCTCATTCTGGAATTCCGCAGAGGCGAACATGTTCTTGGCGTTGATGACCAGAAGCAGGTCTTCGTGGCTCTGCAAATGGATGTTCCAGGTGTTCGCCGGGGCGGGGATATAGGCCACCGGTTTGGGCACGCGCGGATCAGTGCAGTCGATCACGCTGAACCCGTCAGAGAACATGTGTCCGACGATCGCATGGCCCTTGTTGACCATAATCTGCACGCCGTCAGGTCGACCACCCTGGTCGGAATACCCCAGCAGTTTCATGTTGTTTACGTAGTCCGGGGTGGGAAGGTCTTGGCTCATGATTTCTCCTTCAGCGCGTCAGGCCGCGCTCAGTTCCTCGTCGAAAAGTGCTCTCAGTTCGGGCGAAAAGCTTGCCCTTGTGATGTCGACTTCTGGTCGGGTCGCTTGGGCAAAAGCGGTTCGGGTGGCGTCGTCCAGTTCAGTGAGCTCGACACCTTGGGCACGTAGCTCTGCGCTGCAAATGTCGTCGTCATCCTCGGCAAAGCGCCGCTGTGCCTGCGTGGCACGATCCACCGCACGTTGAAGCCCGGCGCGGTGCGCGGGCTCAAGCTCTGCAAGTCGTTTGGCGTTGAACAGCACCAAGGCTACGCCCAAAAGGTGGCGGGTCAGCAGAATATGCCGATGAGTTTCGTGAATGCCGAAATTAAGCGTATTGGTCAGTGGATTTTCTTGCGCATCGACCCGGCGAGTCGTGACCGCCTCGGGCAGGTCGCGCACGTCGATCGCGTGCGGATCAAACCCGAGTGCGCGGAACACACGCTGATGATCTTCATTGGCCAACGTGCGCAGTTTTAGCCCCGTGCAATCGGCCACCGATTTGATCGGTACCGCGCTGGTGATGTGGCGCAGTCCGTTGTCCCAATAGCCCAGCACCTCGAACCCAGTGGCTTTTGCCACCTCATCTCGCAGCCGATTGCCCAACGCACCGTCCAGCAGTGCATAGGCGCGGCGACGATCAGGCACGACAAAGTGCTGATCAAACAGGCCCAGTTCCGGCACACGTTTGGCCAGATAGCTGGATGAAAAGTAACATCCATCCAACTCTCCGCTTTCGGTCATGGACAGCAAATCCGCCGCCTTGTGTCCGCGCGCGACGATGCTTTCGTCAAAGGCGATCGTGACCGCCCCGTCCGTTTCCTCGGCAACTGCCTCGGCCAACACACGCCCGCCGCGTGTATGAACAGATTTGTCGCCTTGATAGCCACCAAATTTGAGTTCGATCATGTTAGTTCATCCATCAGTTCGTCCGGATCCGGGGGCAGGGCCACTGGCGCGTTGCGCTTAGCCGAGAGGTCCATCGCCATAGTCATCAACAAGTTGCGATGCCCGTCTGCCGCTGTTGCGTGGGGCGTGGACGCTCCGGTGTAAAGCCTCTGATACCAAGCGTTGGTTTCTTCACGCATCGGTCCCCAAAGTTGACCGTCGTGCATATCGCCCGGCGGATAGCTGGTCAGGAACTCCACATGCCGGGCGGGCGCGGTATACCCTTCGGGGGCATAGCCGGCACCTTGGGCCACATTGGTTGCCATCACCAGATCGCGGTGGGTGTCTTCGATGTCGATCACGCCCTCGGATCCAACGATCCCAATCTCGATCCCATAGACCGCGCCCGGCCAGACCTCTGGCAGAGCCCAAGAGATGTTCATTGAAAAGATCGTACCGTCATCCATGGTAAAGATGCCGAGGGTCGAATCCTTTGTACCCCATTCGCCAAGCACCCTATCGGTGGATTGCGCGAAGACGCTGACGGGGGTCTTTCCCTCCATCAGCCAAAGCGACATATCCAGACTGTGGGTGCCCGAGACGACCATGGGGGTTAGTGTTGCGCGGTCTTGCGTGCGCTGGACTGTGGCAATCGGCACCATCTTGTTCATGAAAGCGCGGGTCACAACGGTGTGCACGTCGCCGATCTGCCCAGTGATCAAACGTTCCTTTACGGCCAAGAACCGGCGGCGGAATCGGTTAGTATAGCCGATCACAGCGTCAATGCCTGCGCCTTCTATGGCCGCAAGAATTTGCGCGGATTGGCGCGCGTCGGTGGCCAGCGGTTTTTCGATGAACAGGGAATGCCCCATTTCAACCGCCAGCATGGTGGGATCGAAGTGGAAGTTCTCGTCCGTCGCAACGATGGTGGCCGTCACTTCGGGACGCTTCAGCAGTTCACGATAATCGTTGGTAAAGAAATCAGCCTGAATATCATCGGCCAGCTTTTGTCCCACGTCCGATTTCAGATCGCAAAGGCCAATCCAGCCGATACCGGGATATGCACGGGCGAGTTCCGCCCGGATACGGCCGATGGTGCCGCAGCCGATAATGGCCAGCCCGATTTTTCTACGCTTCTGCATGCTCGCTCCTTTGGTCATAGTTAGTCCGGCGCCGAGGCCCCATGGCTGTGCGCACCGCGATAGACGCGTACAGCTCCTTCGATTAGGACAAGAATTACCGCCACCATCAAAATGGTGCCGATCCATTGTGACAGAACAAAGCCCAGTGTTTTATCTTCGAAGATAAACAATGAGCGACGGAAGTTCTCATCCGCCAGAGGGGCCAGGATCACGCCCAGCACAACGGGTGCTACGGGAAATTTGAATACCGAGAAAAGCCAGCCGACAAGACCGGCTGCAAACATAATCCAGACGTCGAAAATCGAAAGTTTAACCGCAAAGGCGCCGATCACACAGACCGGCAAGATCAACGGCATCAGGATGCCGCGTGGCAGGCTGAAAAGTTTGACGCAAGGCCCAATCAGCGCGAAGGCGGCTAGGTACATCAGAAAATTGGCGATGATGAGGGACGAATAGATGAAATAAATCAAACCGGGATGATCAGTTTCGATAGTCGGGCCGACAACCACGTTCTTCAGCGTCAGCGCAGCCAATAAGGCCGCAGCGGCGGCGTTGCCGGGAATGCCGAGCGCCAGTGTAGGCAGCATCGAACCGCCGATATTGGCGTTGTTGGCTGTCTCCGCGCATACCAGCGCCTGATAGCTGCCCTTGCCCCACTTGGCACGCTCTTCCGGTTTCGCGCGCCGCCGCCCGATGTCATAGGCGAGGAAGGATGCGACATTCGCACCTGCACCCGGGATCGCTCCGATAAAGGTGCCAAGGATGCCTGACCGCACTGCCGCAGGCGCATAGCGCACAAGGAGGCCAAGCGGCGGAATAATGCGGCCCACCTTGGAAGGTATCGTCGGCATGTCCTTGGCAGGCAGAGTGCGCAGAATTTCGGCAAGGCCGAAGAGTCCGATGAGAACGGCAACATAAGAAACTCCGTCAAACAGAGCGTAAGTGCCAAAGGTAAATCGCGGCACGGCATGGATGGAATCAAGTCCGACAAAGGCCACCAGCATTCCCAACCATCCGGCGATCCAGCCCTTGAGCGGCATCGCGCCCGCAGCCATGGTGCCCGAGACCATGATCCCGATCAGAGCAAGCCAGAACATCTCCCATGATCTGAAGTTCAATGCGAAGGTGAGAACGATCGGGATAAACATGATCAACAGGATGATCCCGATCCCGCCGCCGATAAAGCTGGCGGCAATCGCCATACCCAGCGCCTGACCGCCTTCGCCTTTTTGCGCCAATTGATGGCCTTCGATCATCGTGGGGACCGCGTCAGGCGTGCCGGGAATGTTGATCAACACCGCAGAGATCGCACCGCCGAACACGCTGCCCGTGTAGACACCAAGCATGAAGGAAATGGAGATTTCCTGGCTCATGCCTGCCGACAGTCCTATCAAAAGGCCCATCGCCATCGTTGTCGAAAGTCCGGGAAGCGCGCCCCAGATAATGCCAAGGCAAACGCCTGCCAGTGTCATCGCCAGCAAGGTCGGCGACAGGGCCAGAAGAAGTCCGTCGATCATTTAAAAGCTCCCCGGAAGGGGAATGCGAAAGATCAGTTGAAAAACCAGCGACAAGACGATTGTCCAGGTGATCGAGATCGAAGCCGTAATCCAGATGGGTCCACGCCAACTGAGGTGAATGATCGTGCAGAGCGTCACGATCGTGGCGGGCTCGAAAGCAGATATCCGAAGGTGCGCGCCAAAGAGCGTAATATTCTGTTGAAATGCCAGGACCTGAAGCGCGGCAATGTATACACCAACTGCAATGGCCAGCAGGAGTGACCGGAAATCGGTTGTCATGTCCCGATCCGCGAAGAGTGGCAATTGGACACCCGCCCGTCGCCGGGCAATAGCAGAGGCACCAAGGCCCAAAGCCATAAGTAGCAACGACGCCGAGACGAAGAAGGGCAAAAGACCCGGCGCTGTATGGATCGCGCCCGGCATCGGCAAAGCCACCGACGCCACCATCATGGCAATGGCCAGAACGATCAGTGCCACCGCCGCGATCAGGTCGATCGTAGGAGAGGCGAAACCGGCTCCGGCCTCCTCGCCCTCAAACTTGATTTCTGGTTGATTGGAGTGTGTCATGGCCTGCCAGGGGTTTGCCGGAGCCCGCGAAAGGCGCGCTCCGGTCGTTGATTATGAGTTCGAACCAATTGGTGGCGCGACGTAGCCTTCTGGCGGCCACCACTGGTCGAAGTCGGCCGGCGCGGGCAGACCAAGTTCCGCAGCGGTCTTCACGTCCGCCCCGATCTGATCCTGGAACTTGTTAAAGGTCTCGGCCGTGATCGCCTCCATCAAGGCACCTTCGCGGTCCGCTTCTTCTCCGATTTTCACATCCGAGATGAAGAACTTGGAGTTCAGCATTTCAAGGAACCCGTCGGATGTTGCAGCTGCGACGAATGCGTCCGCAATTTCCTGAAGCACCTCCGGTGGCAGATCGCGCTTGACCATAAAGTTGTAGGTTGCACCTACTGGCAAGCCCTTTGCTGATGGGATCGCGGAGCCAAGTGTCTGCAGTACCGTACCGTCGTCTAGAGTGATGTCTTCGCCAGACGTCTGCAGAAGGTTTCGGAAATCGCCTGAACGGATCAGATCGATATGCTCGTGCAGTCCGCCGCCTGCGATATCGGTCTCGCCTTGCAGACCTGCAAGCGTCGCGGGCTTACCGCCCTTGTACGGCACGTATTTTAAATCGATGCCTGCTGCGTTGGCGATGATCAGCGCCAGCTCGTGCCAGACACCACCGGTGCCCGAAGTCGAGATGGAAACCGACCCGGGATCGGCCTTGGCTGCCGCAATGACATCGTCAATTGTCTGGAACGGACTGTCCTTGCGCACCGACCACGAAGCCGAGGCGGCGCCTGCCTTAAATGGCAGCCAGTCTTTCCAGGGTGTGAAGTCGGCATGACCCATGACGCGCACAAACCGGTTGTAATTCGCACCGCCCAGAATCGTGTATCCATCCGAAGGTGAAGCGCCCACGAACTGTGTTGCAACACCACCCACGGCGCCAGGCTTGTTCAGGACGTTGATCGACCATCCCTTCGCTGCGGCCATTTCCTCCGCCAACTTGCGCATGATCGTATCAGTGCCGCCGCCGGCGGCATACATTACAACGATGCTGATTGGTCGTTCAGGATAAGACTGCGCGAACGCAGCCGTCGGCATGGTGATCTGCAGCGCTGTAAAACCCGCAGCTGCCCCACCAATAAAGGACCGTCGGCTCGGCCCTTTCTTCGTTGAATTTGACATGGTTTCCTCCCAGTTTTCGATCTCATCAAGATTAGGTTTGGCCCGTTTCAAAGGTTTCAGGCCCGTGATAATTCTTTGATTTTACAAACGATGTGACGCTGTCCTCGATGTCGGTTTCCATCAGCGCATTCCAGCGATTGTTGAAGCCGAAGAGAGAGATGACCGCGCCGATCTCGACAACCTGTTCGGGCGCAAAATGTCGGCGCAATTCGGCCATGTCTTCGGGAGTCGCGTATGACGGGCATTGCCCACCCGTAACGGCGACCCGGAGAGCTGCGCGTTCGGCTTTCGAAAAGATCGGGTTCGTCTCGAACTCCCACAGGGCTTCCAGCTTGTCCTCTGGCACGCCGTTGTCAGCGCCGTTCTTGAACGTATGAGCCGAGCAATACTGGCACCCGTTCGCCAGACTTGTAACATGTGCCACCATCCAACGTAGAGCAGGGTCCACTGTACCGGGCGAGCGGACGACCGCACGGATAAGTCCCAGAACCGCTTTTGCAATCTCTGGGCGATGCGATAGCGTCAGCATCGAATTGGCGACAAAGCCGGTGGCCGACGCCAACCACTCTATATCTGCCTTCGCCTCTTGCGAGGCCGTCAGATCAACCGGTGGGATATGTGGCATTGTTCGATCTCCTGTTGCTCACGGCATTGGAATGTCGGTCACGTATTTCGGAATTTGATATCCGCGCTGCACGGCGGGGCGCGCTGCGATGCGCACATACCAGTCGCGAACATTGGGAAAATCGTTGAGGTCGATCTGCTGCCAGTCGTGCCGCGCGATCCACGGAAAGCACGCCATATCGGTGATTGAATATTCGCCGCGACCCGTCCCAGCGATAAAATCTCGTCCCTCCAGCCGCCGGTCCAGCACCCCATAGAGACGCCGCGCCTCATTGGAATACCGTTCCTCCGCATAGGCTGACTTACCGGGGTTGTATTTTACAAAGTGGTGGACCTGACCCAACATCGGGCCAATTCCGCCCATCTGCCACATCAGCCATTCGATCGCGGCCCAGCGGTCATCTTTTGGAAGGAAACGGCCATATTTTTCAGCAAGATAAAGCATAATCGCCCCAGTCTCCATCATCTGGATTCCAGTATCCCGGTCGACAATTGCTGGAATTCGGTTGTTGGGAGCTATCTTCAGAAAATCGGGATCGAACTGCTCGCCCTTTGAAATATCGACGGCGTGAACCTCGTAGTCGACGCCCAGCTCTTCAAGCAGGATGGAAACCTTGCGGCCGTTTGGAGTGGTCCAAGTGTAAAGATCGATCACGTTTCAGTCGTCCTTCAAAAGTGTTGCGTGCACAGATTTCAAATGATTTCGCATGGCCGTGTGAGCAGCGCGGCGGTCACGTTGTTCAAGTGCCGAGATGATTTTGTCGTGCTCGGAAAAAGAATGGTAATTGTCTGGTGGACCGTCCCGCGGGATTTCCAGGTTTGACCACACAACAGACAGACGCACCGCATTTACGATCCGGTGCAACTCGACCAACAGAGGGTTGCCAGTGGCCACTGCGATCAATTCGTGCAAACGCGAGTCAAGTTGTTCGTATTCCGCCCAGTTTCTGGCGGCCCGCATCGCGTCCGCAAGTCCGCGTGCCTCGGCTAGGTGGCGTTGGGTTGCATGTATAGCTGCGTGCCCGGCAAGTTCTGGCTCTAGCGACAGACGCGCCATCATGGCGTCATGCGGACTTGTGACGTCGGAGAGCTGGGCAAGAAGTGGCTCGTAGCTGATGTCAGGTGCTGTGACTTCCCGCAGAAATGTGCCTCGGCCGACGTGGCGCTCTACATACCCTTCGGTTTCCAGAGCGGTCATGGCCTTGCGCAATTCCCCGCGCGAGATGCCCAAGGTTTCGGACAGTTGGCGTTCCGGGGGCAGCCGTTCACCGGGGACCGCGCCATAGCCGGCAAGCCAATTTGCCAAAACATCGCGCGTTGTCATGTTCGGTCTGAAAATGTTCATTGGTTAACCAATATGCCTCCGAGGTTAGGCCGAGGTCAACAAATAATTTTGGCGATGTCAACAAATAATTTTGTTTACCTTAACTGGTCTCCATGCTAATCATATTCCAACAGGGATCAAATTCGCCGCAAATTCTGTATATTGGTTAACCAATAATGGGTGCGCGATTGGGTCAAAAACTGAGGAGAGGCGCTGATAAATGCGTAACACGGACAATGCTAAATACGCAGACTCGATGCCTGTACCAAAGCAGATGAAGGCTTGGGTGTTGGGTGATCCCGATCAGTTGAAGCTGATCGACAAGGACGTGCCAGTGCCCGGTCGGGCCGAGGCTTTAGTGCGAATCGACGCCGTGGCCATCTGTGCCACAGACCTCGAAGTGATCAGCTACGGGACTCCGGCGATTTTCGAAGGCGGCGCGCCGTTCAACAAGAATTTCACACCTGGCCACGAATACATGGGCACGATTGCCGCGTTGGGTGAGGGGGTCGACGAATTCGAAATCGGCGACCGCGTGACGGTCGAAATCCACGCCGGATGCGGTCAATGCAAACGCTGCCGTATGGGCATGTATACGTCCTGCCACAACTACGGTCTGAACTACGGCGACATGAACAAGGGGCATCGTGCCAACGGGTTCACGACGAACGGCGGCTTTGCCGAATACGCGATCAACAACATCAATACGATGATCAAAGTGCCGGATGACATGTCAGACGCCGAAGCGACGCTGGTGGTGACGGCAGGCACGTCTATGTACGGGCTGACCGAGCTTGGCGGTCTGGTCGCGGGCGAAAGCGTCGTTGTGATCGGGCCGGGACCCATCGGGCTTTTGGCGGTCGCTGTGGCCAAGTCGTTGGGCGCCAGTCCTGTCGTGTTGGTCGGAACGCGTGAGAACCGTAACAACATCGGTCTGGAATTAGGCGCCGATGTCGCAATTGATGCGCGCAGCGAAGATGTACTCGCCCGTGTCAAGGAACTGGTCGGACCGAAGGGGGCCGACTACGTCATCGATTGCGCTGGTAGTGAAACCACGGTCAATCAGGCCGTTCACATGACCAACCGGGGCGGCAAGGTGTGTCTTGCGGCCTTCCCGAAAAAGCCGGTCGAATTCGATCTGGGCTATCTCGCGGTCAACAACATCTACCTTTACGGCATCCGGGGCGAAGGTAGATCGGCAACGCACCGCGCAATGGCCTTCATGGCTGGCAAACGGTTCGATGCCACCAAGATCCACACCCACACCTTTCCGATGCAGGACCTGCCCGAAGCGTTGCGATACGCGCGCGAAAGGGTCGACGACGCGATCAAGGTGGTGGTCTCCAACAGGGAAATTACCGCCTCAAAAGCGGCAGCAGAATAGGCGAAAAATGACAAAAGCAGTTCGAGGAATTTACGCAGCGGCGGTCTCTCCATTCATGGCAGACGGCACGCTTGATAAGGCGAAACTGGTTGCCTATTGCCAGTACCTGACCACGCAAGGTGGCTGTGACGGCGTGGCGCCCACAGGTACCACGGGTGAAGGCAATTCGATTTCCTTCCGTCAGAAGATGGAGCTTGCGGGCGAATTTGCAGAGGCTGGTTTTGACCCCTCGAAGGCCATTTTCGGCACCGGTGCTTGCGCCACGCAGGACGCCATCGACCTGTCGAAAGCCGCACTTGATGCCGGGTTCCCGAACGTGCTGGTCTTGCCGCCGTTCTACTACAAGAATGTCAGCGATGAGGGGATATACCGCTATTTCGCGCAGTTGATCGAAACCATCGGCGACGACCGGTTGCGTGTCTACCTGTACCACTTCCCTCAGATGTCCGCGACGCCGATCCCGGTGGACGTGGCCGTGCGGTTGAAGAAGGACTTTGGTCCGGTGGTCGCGGGCCTGAAGGATTCAAGCGGGGACATGTCGCAGGCGCTGGCCTTCGCGGATGCGACCGGCGGCGTGGACGCCGATTTCGATGTCTACCCGTCCAGTGAGTCGTTTCTGTTCGAAGGTCTGGCGCGCGGTTGCGCCGGTATCATCTCCGGATCGACCAACGTCTTTGCCAATTACGTCCAAAAGGGCCGGGTCGACGGGCCTGACAGCGAAGCTTTTGCGCTGGTGAAAAACGCGCGCGCCGTAGCGTCGAAATACCCGCTGATGGCCGCGATGAAACAGATGGAGGCATGGCGCTCGGGCGATGACAGCTGGACCCGTATGGCGCCGCCACTGGTGCCATTGAGCGCGGAACAAAAGACAAATCTGAAAGCCGATATCGAAGCACTGAAAACCTGGGTATCCGCAGAGGGACATGAGTGAGGCAGGACAAGGAGCACGCATCAACGAAAGAGCAGAGCAATAAGATACCGTGACCGATTGCAAAGCCGAAAACGGGTGCAACGGAACCGGACACTGAACATCAAATGGAGGATAAGATGAAAAGATTTATCGCAACTGGTGCCGCTGCACTCACTGCTATGACTTTCGGGTCGGCAGCGACGGCAGACGACATCACACTTCGCATTGGGTCCGGACATCCGCCAGGCGTCGTTTATGCCGGTCTGATGATCGACTATTTCCAGAAAGAACTGAAGGAACGGGTTGAAGCGCGCACGGATCACACCGTGAACTTTGTCGAAGGCTACGCCGGTTCAATCGTAAAAGTCACCGAGGTGCTGGAAGGCGTCCAGGACGGCATCCTTGATATTGGCGGCTTCTGTTTCTGCTTTGAACCTTCCAACCTTCCGCTGCACGCGTTTCAGGTTATGATGCCTTTCGGCACGATGGACCCGGAAACGTCGCTGAAGATCGCACAGGAGGTCTACGCCGAAGTGCCGTATTTGACGGACGTCTTTGAGGACAAGTTCAATCAGGTCATGCTCAGCCGGATCGCTGATGGCGGGTACAACCTTGGCACATCCTTCCCTTGGGAAGATCTGTCGGATCTGCAAGGTCAAAAGATCGCGGGTGCCGGACTGAACCTCAACTGGTTGAAACTGGCGGGCGTGTCTGAAGTGCAATCGTCCTTGGCGACGGCCTATACCGAGATGAACACCAACGTCTACGAAGGTTGGATCATGTTCCCGTCGGCCTGGGTGAACCTCAAACTGTACGAACCCGGACCCTACTACACACTGATCGGCTTTGGCTCGATGACGTGGCATGGGCTGACCATCAACAAAGACACCTACGACGAATTGCCGGATGACTTCAAAGTAATCCTGCACGAGGTCTCCGCCGACTACGAGCAGCAGACGGGCTCTGTCAACGCGTCTGAATATGACCGTCTGGTCGATGAACTGCGCGGGTTGATAACTGTCACTGAAATCGACCCATCAGTCCGCAAGGCGTGGGCCGAAAGCTTGGCAGAATGGCCGCAATCGCTGGCCGATGATCTGGAAGCACAGGGACTTCCGGCCAAAAAGGTCTTGAACCTCGTGCTCGATCGGGCAGAGGCCAACGGCTACGAGTGGCCGGTGCGCTACGTGGTCGAGTAATCACAAAACTGGATGCTTCGCTTTGCCAGCGGGGCATCCGCAATTCTCCAAGCTCAGAGGTCAAAATGGTACTTGTTCGACTAAGCGACCGGCTTACCAAATTCCTGATGATCCTTGGCGCGGTCTGGTCATTTGTCCTTTGCTTCTTCATTCTTGCGGAAATCATCACTCGCGCGCTGAACATGCCGATTTCGGGCACAAAGGAAATCGTCGCCAATTCGGTGGTTATGATTGTTTTTCTGCAAATCGGATACGCTGTGAGATCAAACTCAATGTTGCGGGCTGATTTCGTCGTCTTGGCCCTGCCAAAGCCCGTGCAAAAGGCACTTTTGATCTTTGCTCTGATCCTTGGCGCGGCGCTGTTTTTCTTTCTACTTAAGGCAGGCATAAAACCTGCAGTTCGGTCCTTGGCAAACTGGGAGTTTGATGGGGAAGGGTCCTTGCACGTTCCGGTCTGGCCGGCACGCTGGATGATCGTTTTTGGGGCAGGGCTCGCGGGTATCAATTATACTCTGCTCGCACTTGTCGAAATCTTTGACCTGCGGGTCGAGCAAATGGAGCTCTAAGCGTGTTCGATTTCGAAACTGCCTCGCTGATAATCGTTCTTTTGCTGGGTCTCGTGCTTTTGGGTGTCCACGTGGCGGTGGCCCTTGGCGTGACGTCGCTGGTTGGCATCTATCTTGTCACCGGCAAGATGCGCATCGTAGAGGCCACGATTGCCTCCACTTCTGCCGAGGCTCTGCGGGATTTCACGTTTGCGGTGATCCCCCTGTTTATGCTGATGGGCGAATTTATTGGACGATCCGGGGCGATTACGGACATCTATGTTGCCATCAACCGTGGGCTTAAGAGAATTCCGGCCCGCCTCGCCATCGCCACAGTGCTGGGCAACACCGTCTTTTCGTTTGTGACGGGTGTATCCATCGCATCGGCGGCGGCCTTCAGCCGAATTGCCTACCCCGAAATGAAGGCCCACAATTATGACCGTGGCTTTTCGCTTGGGGCTATTGCCGGATCAAGCTGCCTTGGCATGCTCATCCCGCCCTCGGTTCTGATGATCGTGTGGGGCATCCTGACTGAACAATCTATTGGGCGTCTGTTCCTTGCAGGCGTCCTACCGGGTATCCTTCTTGCGACGCTTTTCATCCTCTACATCGTCATCCGTGCGCTGACCAAACCCGAGCTGGTGGGCGAGGGTGCGGCCAGTGTGAACAACGAAGCGATTCAAGTCGAAGACGGCTTTGACAGCAGCAAAGTCGAACTGCCACCGCGCCAGCTTTTTGTCTCGATGTTCGGTGTCTTTGGCATCGTCGGAGCGGTTCTGGGTGGCATCTGGTTCGGTATTTTCACACCGACCGAAGGTGCTGGCGCAGGGGCGGCACTTGCTCTGATCCTGGCCGGTATCAAGGGGATGCGGTGGCGCGAATTCATCGATTCGATCTATTCCGTCGGCAAGACGGCCGCGCCGATCATGATCCTGCTTCTCGCGGCAGCGCTTTATTCCCGGACGCTGGCTATGACCGGGGTTACCAACGCGATCCGCGAATTCTTTGTGAACAGCGGATTCGAGCCCTTCATGGTTTTGGGCATCATCATCCTGATCTGGTTCGTCCTCGGCATGATCATCGACAGTATCTCGATCATGCTGCTGACCGTGCCCATTCTCGAACCTGTGGCAATGGCGTTCGGATTTGATCAATTGGCCTTTGCCATCATCGGCATCATCGCCATCGAGGCGGGATTGCTGACGCCGCCTTTCGGGCTCTTGGTCTATACCGTCAAGGCCGCAATCAACGACGACGAGATTGGCGTTCAGCAGATCTTCTATTCGTCGATCCCCTATTGGTTCGTGATGCTTTTCGCGATCCTGTTGCTCATCGTTTTCCCCGGCATCTCAAACTGGTTGCCCAACCTACTCATGTAAGGATCGCCCATGCCCGCCTATTGGATTGCCCGCGCCAAGATAAATGACCCTGTAGAATACAAGCGTTACACCGATCTTGTTCCTGAGATTATCGAGAATTTCGGCGGCAAGGTACTTGCGCGCGGCGGAGAGTATGAAATCATGGAAGGGCCCGAGCATTTCCATCGTTTCGTGGTGATCGAATTTCCGACGTTGGCGGACGGAACAGCTTGCTTTAAGTCCGATGAATACAATGCCGCTGCTGCATTTCGCCGGGCCAATGGCGCGGGCGAAGTGCAGACGGTAGTGGTGGAAAGCGGCGACGCGACGACCTGAGGAGGCCGACATGGCACAACGCATAATTATGAATGAAACCGGCGCTCCCGACGTGATGCAGATCGAAGAATTCGATCTGCCCTCGCCAGGTGAAGGCGAGGTGCAAATCCGTCAGACTGCCATTGGGCTGAATTACATGGATGTGTACCAGCGCTCTGGCTACTACCCGATGAAGGTGCCATCGCCTCTAGGCCTCGAAGCGGCTGGCGAAATCACCGCTGTTGGTGCCGGGGTGGATGGTTTTGCCGTCGGTGATCACGTCGTCTATGGCGGCGTGCTGGGGGCCTATGCAACGGCGCGAAATGCGCCTGCCGCTCGGGTTCTCAAGATCCCAGACGGGATCTCGGATGAAACCGCCTCCGCAGCCCTGATGAAGGGGATGACGGTCGAATACTTGTTGGAGCGCACGTACAAAGTGCAGCCGGGCGATCAGGTGTTGTTCTACGCGGCTTCGGGCGGCGTGGGCCAGATTGCCGGTCAATGGGGCAAGCATCTTGGGGCCGAGATGATCGGCGTCACATCTGGACCCGAGAACTGCGCGGCCGCGCTGGACCAAGGCTATGCCTATGCCATCGACCGCAAGACAACCGACATTGCCGCGCGTGTGAAAGAAATCACGGGCGGGGCGGGCGTGCCCGTTGTCTATGACAGCATTGGTAAAGCGACGTTCGAGACCTCGATGGCCTCTCTGGCAACCTATGGCCTGTTCGTGTCCTTCGGCGCGACGACCGGAGAAGCCCCGGCGGTATCACCAAGCGCGCTTCAACATGGCGGTTCGCTCTATTTTACGCGCCCGACGCTTGCCAACTACGTCGGCCCGCGCTCTGACTTGGAACACTCTGCTCGGCGCGTTTTCGATATGATTCTCGGCGGCCACGTCACCATCAATATCAACCAGCGCCGGCCTCTTGCCGAGGTCGCCGCCGCTCATACCGAGCTGGAGGCGGGAGCCACCACTGGCTCAACTATTTTCCTGCCGTGAGATTGCGCCGTTGATGGGTCTGACCAGCAGTCAGATTTCGAGTACAGGCGTCGCCTTGGGGGCGGCGTTTGTAGCCTACGGCATTTCTCTGGGCGAGGCCGGGGAAATCTGGAAAGCGGCCGGTATCGGCAGTGCAGCGCTCACGCTTTTTGCCACCCGCGCCGTGCCCGAGATCGTCACCGCCTTCGGTATCTTCCTGTCCGCATTGGCGCTTGGCATTATCCCGCGCGAGGCCGTGTTTTCGGGCTTCATGTCCAGCGGTTTCTGGCTGCTGGTATCGGGCATCATCCTTGGGGTCGCAATTGCCGCGACGGGGCTTGCCGCGCGCGTCTCAGAGCGATTGATCGGGCTGACGGGGGCGTCCTATCCGCGCGCGATCTTGGTAATCGCGGCTGCGGGGATGGCGCTTGGCGTGCTGATCCCTTCCACCATGCCCCGGATCATCGTGATGATCCCGATTGCCGCAGCGCTTGCGGACCGTCTGGGTCTTGCGGCTGACGGACGAGGGGCTATCGGGCTGATTGCCACCGCCTCTGCCGCCACGCTCTTGCCGACTTATACGATCCTCACCGCAAACCTGCCGACCATCGTTCATGTCGGCACGATGGACCAACTTTACGGCATTCACAGCACTTATTCGGGGTACTTTTTGCTACAGTTTCCGGTGAACCTGCTGCGGTTTGGCCTCCTTGTTTTGTTGATGGTCGGCTTTTGTCGCGACCCGATTTCCGAGACGCTGCAAAGCCAGGCTGAAGCCACAATCAAGCGACCTGAACAGCGTCGTCTGCTTATAGTTCTCGGGGCTGCCATCGCGATGTGGATGACCGATTTTGCCCATGGTATCCCGCCTGCATGGATTGCGTTGACGGCTGCGGCGATCGTGATTTGGCCCCGGTTCGGAATGTTGAAACCCACTGCGATGCGCGAACAGATCGATCTGACACCCGCGATCTTCTTTGCCTCCATCGTGACGGTCGTCGCCGTCGCCCGCGGTGCAGGGCTTGATCAGCTTTTGGCCGATGTCCTGATCCGAAACCTGCCTTTGGACGGGGAAGGGGGCCTGTCATCGATCTATGCTGTCTACGGATTTTCGTTTGCTTTGTCGCATCTGACCACCGCACCGGCTGCACCGGCGGTGCTCGTTCCCTTCGCAGCACCATTGGCCGAGGCGACCGGCCTATCGTTGGAAGCGGTTTCCATGACCCAAATTATCGGAATATCGACACCAGCCATCCCTTATCAGGCGCCACCCTTGATCGTCGCAATGTCTATCTCAAAGGTGCCAAACGCGGTCTTTTTGCGCCTTTGCCTTTGGCTGGCCCTGGCAGTGACGTGCGTGGGACTTCCGCTCACGTATTACTGGTGGCAACTGATCGGGTTTGTCTGATGCCCGGCATTAGAATTTATTATTGGCGACTTCGTTGCTCGCACGATAGCTGATGGACAACAAACACACGATGGGAGAGCGTTGATGGCTTCGACAGAAGTAGCGGTGATCGGAACGGGCTGGTGCGGCGGAATTCGCGCCGAAACGCTGGCTAAATCGGCCTTGGTCGATGCGCTTCATATCTGCGAAATCAAGCCCGAACGGCTTGCAGAAGTTCGCGCTTTGACCAATCCCGCAACCGCTACGACGGACTATCAGGACATTGTCGCCAACCCTGCGATCAGCGTCGTCTACATCTCGACGACACCGGAAGGGACGCATTACCCGATTGCCCGCGATTGCCTGAAGGCCGGCAAAAATGTGCTTTTGGAAAAACCTATAGCGCTTGAATTCTGGGAAGCCGACGATCTGATTGCGCTGTCCCAGGCCGGTAATCTGAAGTTCACCATCGGCTATTCGCAACGCTTCAATCCCAAGATCGCCTATGCCAAAAAGTCGATTTCCGAGGGAAAGCTGGGCAAGGTCGTCAACGTGATGGTCAGCCGCCATCTGTCACGCACCCTTGGCACAAAAATCGCCAACCGGGTCAAGCTGTCGCCAGCAGCGATGGAATCCACGCACGATCTCGATTTTGTATTTTGGCTGCTTGAGCACACGAAACCTGCAAAAGTCTATAGTCAGGGCGCCTATGGCTATATGAAAGAGCTAAATGGCTCGTACGATTGTATGTGGTCCACCGTCACTATGGAGGACGGAACACTTGTCGTCGTAGGCGGGGGGTGGAATCTGCCGCCAAGCTATCCGAACTACTGCGGTACCTGGATCGAGATTACCGGGACCGAAGGGGCGTTGATCCTGGACGACACAGCACGCGACCATTGGCTGAATACGGTCGCCGACGGCACGCAATATCCGATGTCGACCATGCCGGGCGAACATGTTGGCCACGTCTTTGCCGGTCAAATGGGGCCGGAGACCATCCATTTTCTTGAAGATTGCCTATTGGATCGCCCGGTCATGGTGGATGCGTCTCATGCCCGGATGGTGATGGAGACATATTCAGCCGCGGACCTTTCGGCAGAGACTGGCGACCCTGTGACGCTGCCTCTGTCGAACCATGCGTTGTCGCAACTGGCCGACATGAAGGCGGCACAATAGGAGAGATACTGTGGCCAAAACGGTTGGGGTTTTCGGTCTGGGATTGATCGGCATGGCATTGTCCAACCGGCTTTTGGGCGCAGGGCACCGCGTGCTTGGCTTTGATCTAGACCCGGCGCGCGGCGCAATGCTTCAAGAAAAGGGTGGAACGCCTTCGGACCCCGCGGATCTCTGGCAAAGCGACATCCTGCTTTCGGCTGTTTTCAGCACGGACCAGTTGGCTGATATCATCTCGGATGCGCCTGAGGGCACCGGTAAGGTTCTTGTTACTATGAGCACCTGCGACCCCGACGACGTGGCGGCATTGGAGACCAGTGCAAAAACCAAGGGGATCACCCTGGTCGAGGCCCCGATCTCGGGCACGAGTAAGCAGGTTGAGCAGGGCACAGCGCTGTTGCTGCTTGGAGGTGATCCGGCAGGTCTTGATGAATTTGAAGGTATGGCGGATGCGATTTCACCCAACCGAGAGCGCGTCGGAACCATCGGGGACGGCAACAGAACCAAGCTTGCCATCAATTGCGTGCTTGGTCTGAACCGGGCGGCCGTCGCCGAAGGTTTGGTTTTTGCCCAGGCTCTCGGTCTTGATCCCGAGACGTTTCTTGAAACCGCACAACGATCTGCCGCGCGATCCGATGTAATGGCCGCCAAGGGTCCGCTGATGGTGGCGCGAGATTTCACCCCGCTTGGCCGGATTACCCAGTCGAAAAAGGACTTCACTTTGATCCGCGAGATGGCGGCCCGCAATGGGCACAGTCAACTGCCGATGGTGGCGCGCTATCTGGAGATGATGGAAGATGCCGAGGCAGCGGGCGAGGGCGGGCTAGACAATTCAGCCGTCTTTCTGGCGGTCGAACGGATGGCCAAGGATTAGCGCCCCGCCAGGTGGATCGCGACCGAAATCAAAATCGGAAGGCAGGCGAAATTCAGCACTGTCGAACTGACGACATGACCGGCTACGCGCTCGGGGCTGCGCCCAAAGTGCTGCGCAATCACATAGGTGATCAGCGCCGACGGCATTGAACACAAAAGAAAGATTGCGCCCGCCTCGACACCTTGGAGGCGGAACAGAACGACCATCAATAACCCAGTTGTTACACCAACGGCCAACCGCACGAAGGCCAGCAATACACTTGTCTTGATGTCAGATACTTTCAGCCGTGACAGCGCGCCCCCCAAAAGGATCAACATGATCGGGATCATGATCCCGCCCAGCAATTGCGTGGTATCAGCAATCACGGTCGGGACAGGCAGATCAGTCGCTCGAAAGGCAACAACCGCGACGACGGACCAGACCAGCGGTTCTCGCAGCAATTTCCGAAACCCCGGATCCCCGGTGACGATCGCCGGTACGACGGTGTATTGGATCAGCGCGATCATGAAAAAGAACGCAGCGCCGATGGACAGCCCGGGCTCGGCAAAGGCGAAAAAGACCAGCGGAAGGCCCGCATTGCCCGCGTTCGGAAGTGACAGCGAAGACAAGAAAGTCCGCCAAGGCAGCCGCAGCACCAAAAGCGCGGCGCCGGACAAAACAGCTGCAACACAGGCGGCCGAAAACGAAATGAACACGATACGCAGAAGGGAGTCACCCGGCAGTGCGGTGTTCGTCAGTGACGAAAAGACGAGGCAGGGTGTGCCGATCATCATCGCAAGACGGCTCAGTGTTTCCGACTGAAAACCGATACCGCGGATTTCAAGAAAAAAACCGATCCCGGCGACCACGAGAACGGGCGCAATAATATTCAGGATTTCGCCTGTCACAGTCGCCCGCCTGCCATTGCAGCCTCCTTTATTCGCTTGTCGACCGTGGGCGTCCAAAGGTCAAACGCGGCGATCTGCAAGTGCCTTCAATTTAGCAACTATCTCCCATCATAAAACGTTGTTTCAAGGTAGCAAGAGGCTGCTCTATTTTTCTGTAAAACAAGGAAACCAGTGGAGGGGGATCCGTCATTCATTCCGTCAGAAACCATTCAACAGCGTCGATGTCTGCCCCCTTAATTCACGCCCGTGTTCTGGGCCCTTTTGGTACCTATGAAAAAGACAGATTGCGGGTGATCCAGTCTTGAAGCAGATAAAATATATAACAGCCGAGGCATGGATGGCGTTTGGCTTGACGCTCCTAGGCATTCTCGGCTTCGTTTTCATGTCGCACCTTGTCGCCGAACCCAAGGTTCTGTTCGGACGGTCGCTCACAGCCATCACTCCTTCGCTCTTTCCGAAGCTTGTTCTTGCGACCATGGCTGTTCTCGCTTCGATGTTGCTCTATTCCCTGCGCGGCTCGCTAACGTCGCGCGAGAGCAAGACTTTCGAGGACGGTGCGTTGAGACGGGTCGTCATGCTTTTTACAGTGATGTTGTTCTATGCACTTACGATGGAACCCATCGGATTTTTCATCTCCTCAGCCCTGTCGATGGCTGCTGTTGCCTGGATAGCGGGCAATCGTTCGCTTTTTCAAATCGGCGCGGTCTCAATCATTAGCCCGATTGGGCTTTACCTTGTCGCAACCCGTGGGCTGGCCGTGTCGCTGCCGGAGTTGAGCCCGATTGAATTCTTCTATGCGGGGATTTTCGATACGGTTGGAAGCTTCTTTGGCGGAGCCGAAGGACCAGCGCAATGATTGAGCATTTCGCCGAAGGCGCGTTGATGGCATTTAGCCTGGACACGATCCTAATGATCATCGTCGGGCTGTTTTCGGGGATGTTGGTTGGGGCCTTGCCGGGCTTCACGACATTGATGGCGATGGCGATCTTGCTGCCGTTGTCGTTCTTTCTTGACCCGCTGGTCGGCATTCCATTCCTTCTTGGAGTTTACAAGGGCGGCATCTTCGGCGGCTCCATCCCGGCGATTTTGGTGTCAATGCCGGGAACGGGTGCTGCTGTTGCAACCTCGATTGACGGATACAAGCTGACGCAAAAAGGCGAAAGCCGCAAAGCTCTGGACATGGCGTTGTACGCTTCGGTCATCGGGGACACGTTCAGTGACGTTTTCACCATCCTGATGATCTTCCCCATCGCTCTTTTGGTGATGCAGTTCGGTCCGCCAGAACTTTTTGCCGTGCTGCTGATGAGCCTCGTCATCATTGTGGTCACCTCGGGCAGCAATCCGCTGAAGGGCCTTGTGATGATGCTCTTCGGATTGTGGCTGGCCCAGATTGGCACAGACCCGATGGGCGGCGTGGAACGATTCACCTTCGGTATTTTCGACCTCAAGTCAGGTATCCCCCTTTTGCCCATGTTGATGGGGGTCTTTGCCTTGCCTGAGATTGTCTATGCCGTGATGCGCAACGAAAAGGTCGGTGGATTTGCCAAGCTGGTCGGTGCGCGGTTGAGCATGGCAGAGTTCAAGCGCTGCATTCCTACCATCCGCCGCTCCACCTTCATTGGCACCGCCATCGGTATCGTTCCGGGGCTTGGTCAGGTGGTTGCCGCAATGATGGGCTATTCCGCGGCCAAGAACGCCTCAAGTCACCCCGAAACTTTCGGCCAGGGTGAAGTCGAAGGCGTGGCCGCTGCGGAAGCTGCCAATAACGCGGTCAATGGCCCCACGCTGGTGCCGCTTCTGACACTTGGCATTCCGGGCGACAACGTGACGGCGATCCTGCTGGGCGCATTCGTGGCGCAAGGGCTCAGACCCGGACCGCAATTGTTTGAGGAACAAGGGGCAATTGTTTTCGCCATTCTGGTGGCCATGGTGCTTGCCAATCTGATGTTCATCGTCATCGGCTATCTGTCGATCCCGTTCTTTGCACGCATCGTGACAATAAAAACCGGTTTGCTGGTCCCAATTGTAATCATGTTCGCCTTTGCCGGAGCATATGTTTTCCGGTCAGACACCACCGACATCCTCATGCTCGTGGGCTTTGGATTGTTTGGCTTATTGGCGCGGGCCGCGAAGTTCGATGTCATGCCTATGGTCATGGGCTTCATCCTTGGCGGGCCGCTTGAATATGCCTTCGGCCAGACAGTCGCAATGGCGGGCAATTCACCTATTAGCTTTATGTTTACCGAACGACTTGGCATGCTCGCCGTGCTGATCGCAACGCCGCTTATCGGGTACGCCCTGTGGCGCCGAATGAAGACCGCCACGAATTAAGAAGAGCGGCCCATAATCAGAATTAACCTAGGAGGATAATATGTTTTTAAAGACCTTTAAGAAAACCGTGGGGACCGCGCTTGTGGCCACTCTTGGTTTGGGCACCGCAGCTTACGCGGAATACCCCGAAAAGCCGATCACTCTGGTGATCCCACTTGGTGCGGGCGGGTCTCATGACCTGAATGCACGGGTGATCACCTCGATTATTCCGACCTACTTGAACCAAGCGATGATCGTACGTCTCAGCCCCGGTGCCGGCGGACAAAAGGGCACGCAGGAAGTCGCGAACGCGGCAGCCGATGGCTATACCCTGCTATTTTCGCACAACTATATCGACATGCTGCAGCAGCACGTCGAAAACCTGCCTTATGATCCGAACGCCGATTTCGTGCCCGTTGCACGGGTCAACTACGCGCCGATTGCCGTCGTTGTACGCGGTGACAGCGAATACAATACCTTCGAAGATCTGATCAACGCCGCCAAGGCTGATCCCGGCGGCATCAATATGGCGCATTCGGGCAACTGGGGCGCTCTCTTTGTACCGGCAGCCCAGATCATGAAGGCGACGGAAGCAAGCTTTAATCTCGTGCCCTTCCAGGGTGGCGGACCGGCCATGCAGGCGCTTCTTTCGGGCGACGCTGAAGTGACCATGGGCTTCCCATCAACGCTGTCGGCGCTGCTTGATGCGGGTAAGGTCAAGATCTTGGCCACCGCTGGTGAAGAGCGCATCTATGACGATGTCCCAAGTTTTGCCGAACTGAACATCGGCGGCGATGTGGGATTCATGCACCGCGTGGTTCTAGCCCCTGCTGGAACGCCGGACGATGTGCTTGAAAAGCTGGCCGAAGCCTTCACCGCGCTTCAGGAAGACAAGACCTACAAAAACATGATGGGTCGTCTGGGTGAGAACACCGATTATATCAGTGGCGGCGAATACCAGGCAATGCGCGAAGGCCAGAACGCAGCCTATAAAGATCTCGTTGACTCGATCACGAAGTGATCTGAAAGGGCCGGGGTGCCAGCTGCATCCCGGCCCACACGAGATTTCCAGACATTCCCAACCATTTCAGCCCGCGCGGCATAATTACCCCGAGTCTCAAGCTGCAGAAAACCAGCATGATGTCGGGATGCGAGGCGATGCGACCCGAGGGCAAATGCAAGTGGGATGACCGTTTTTCACTAGGGGCCGCCGCGAACCTGCGCGCTTCCGTTATCGACGCGCTGCGCGATAAAACCCGCCTGAAACCTGAAGATGAAAGGAGCCTTCAATGGCCGTTAAAGAAAAACCGATCTGGACATTCCGCACCGTTGCGCGACAGGAAACTAGGACGAAATCTTACGCGCGGTCACGCGATGTTGACATGATCATCGATGAGCCAATCGAGCGCGGCGGAACCAACGAAGGTCCAATGCCTGTTGAAATGGTGTTTGCGGGGCTGGCGGGTTGCACACATGTGATCTCGAACAAGCTGGCTGTCGCGAATGACGTAGTGATCGAAGATATGGAGATCGACATTGTCACCACAATGGACAGCCACGGCACGCGCCTTATCAAACCGATCGACGTTCCGTTCCCCAAGGTGGTGATAAACATCAACGCAACGATGTCCGGTCATCCCGAAAACATCAACGAGATCGTCACCAAACTAAGCCAGCACTGCGCGGTCGCCATGATGCTGCGCCAATCCGGCAGCGAGGTGGTTGAAAACTGGACGATCAACGGCGCACTCTGGCAAGAGCCCGCCTGAGCCGTCAGAGCCGCTCGATCCCCAATTCGTCGGCCAGCGCGTCAAGCCGGCTCCCCAAAGCGTGTGGGATCGGGATACCTTCGGCCAGCCGCTCCGCGCTTGTGGCGGCAAGCCGTTCACCGGGAAGCCGTATACCCTCAACTCCCGGTAGCAGGGCGGAGGACTTCATCTCGTCCCAAATGCCGTCGACCTGGCGTTTGAACGTGTCGACGTCCGCAAACGCCGCGATATCTAAAGCCACAACGAAATGACCTGTGTTTGTCGTGGCTTTCGGATCGGCGTTGAAGTCGACCACATCTTTGCCAAAGGCCGCGCCGTTTAGCGTACCTGCCAGAAGTCCAAAGATCAGCGACAGCCCGTAACCTTTCGGCCCTCCGATTGGCAAAAGCAGCCCCTCAGCGGACCGGGTCGGATCGGTCAAAGGCTGGCCTTGTTTGTCGATCATCCAGCCCTCGGGCATGGTCTCGCCACGATCCGCGGCCGTTTTAACTTTGCCGTAGGCCGCGACGGTGGTGGCCATGTCGAGCACAATATCAGCTTGCGCGTTCGACGGGATCGCAACCGAAATCGGGTTGGTGGACAAAAGCAGATCCGTTCCGCCCCAGGGCGGCATATGATTGGCACTGCCGACGGCCACATAAAGGCCAATCATGTTTTCGGCCAGGGGCATTCGCGCGTACAAAAACGCAGGTCCGGCATGGTTCGAATACCGCGCTCCGACCCAGGCAACACCGCAGGTTTTCGCCTTTTCCACGGCCAGTTCTGCCGCCCGCGACATCACCAGATGACCCGGCCCGTTGCCGCCATCCAGAAGGGCGGTCGCGGTGCGTTCCGAAATCACCTTTATGTCTGGATTGACCTCCATGCCGCCCGCGCGGATCCGCCTGATATACATCGGTAACCGAAACACGCCGTGCCCATCCTGACCGCCGATATCAGCCTCGGCCATCAGTTCACCCATGCGCTCGGAATTGCTTTCAGACATGCCGCAGGCCTGAAAGGCTGACGCGATAAATCCACTCAAACGGTCGGCTTTCACATTGCGTTTGTCGGTCATATCTTTCACATTGCGTTTGTCGGTCATATCCAGTTCACTTTCTTTTGCTATCCCAACGACAGAGAATTTTCATGAGCACTGATGCCATAGTTTCTTACGCCTCGATCACTCCATTCGCCCGTGGCGACGGTGTTGAAACACGCCTGATGGTGGGGCGCGAACGGGTCGACGATCCCCCGTTTACCACGGGCACGACGGTGTTTCCCGCAGGTATGAAGGCGCCCATGCACAGCCACAACTGTGACGAACAGGTCACCGTTCTGGAAGGCCGCGCCATGGCCGAGGTCGCAGGAGTTCAGACCGAGCTTGGTCCGATGGACACCAGTTTTATCCCCAAAGACATGCCGCATCGTTTTCTCAATATCGGTGACGGGCCTTTGAAAATCCTCTGGATCTATGCGGCGGCCGAGGTCACGCGCACGTTCACTGATACGGGTGAAACCGTTCCTCATTTGTCTTCCGGCGACAAGGTCTGACCCGCGGCCTTCAGCGCGGCTACCACCTCGGACACCCGCTCCGCATTGTTTTTTGCCAGCGATCCATCTGCGTTCCACAGCGAGTTCTCGAATCCTACCCGCATCTTGCCGCCCCGTCGCGCGGTCTCCACCAGACAGGCCGTCTCAGTTGAGCCGAAGGCGCACATCATCCAGTCCAGCGCCAGATCGCCCTTTCGGCCATCGATCAGCACCTGATACGCGTCAATATCCTGAGGCCGCGAGGGCGCGGTGCCTGCGTAAGAGCCAAGAACCAACTGCAGCTGGTGATCGGTCCCCGGGATCAGGCCGTCACTTACACCGTCCAGAAATTGGCGCAGCTCATCTGGCGAATAGAGGATGTGATGGATGCAAATGCCTTCGTCCCGCGCCCATTTATAGAATTCTCCGGCCACTTCGTTTGGTGCGCGCATCAGTTCGCGCAGCGCCAGAGAAACGGACTTTGGGCGCAAATCACGGATCATTTTCATCTGCGCATCCGGACCAAAGCGACCTGCCGATTCACTGGTGACCTGCACAAAGAAATTTGGAACCGCTTGCTCTACGGCTGCCACCACCTCGCGGTACAAACCCACATCCAGACTGTGCTGAGCGTCAGTGTCACGTACGTGCAAATGAATTCCTTCTGCGCCAGCCCGGTCACAAGCGACCGCGGTCTCGACCACTTCGCCAAGTCTGATTGGCAAAGCGGGATGATCCGCCTTTGTGCGCCGCGCACCATTCGGGGCGACCATCAATCGGGGAAGTGGTTGAAACATCAGAGTTCGGAAATCTCGACTGTGCGCCGATCCTCGGCGGATCGGGTGATTGCCTCCAGCACTTCGATATTGTGGACCATCTGTTCGGCAGTGAACGGGTAGGGCGCATCTCCAGCAATCGCCGCTGCAAAGGCTTCGAGGTTGTGCAAGACCGCGTCTTCCCACGCCAGTTCTTTGTGGACCATATCTTTGCCGGTTTCAGCGACCAAGTAGTTCACCCTGCCGCCCGGGGTGTCTGGGTGGCTCTGATTCAGGATCTCAATCCACTGCTTTGTTCCAAAGACATGCATGCGGATGAAATGCGGAGTGTGCAGAACGGCGGAAAGCGTCGCTGTCATCCCTTCTTCGAAACCTAGCTGAACAGTGACCACATCACCCGTTTCCCAACCAAGCGAGCGGCTGGCGGTCATGGCTTGCACCGTCTTTACCCGTCCGAAGAAGGATATCATAAGATCGGTCAGATGGATGCCCATCGCTGTCATGCCGGCGGCGGGTGATACGGCTTTGGACGTGCGCCAATCATTCTTTGGTACACCGATCAGCTTGTCATGTGAAAACGCGGCCTCGGCGTGCATAATTGTCCCCAGCTCACTGCCTTCGATCGCAGACTTCAGCGCGACCATTGCAGGCTCGAACCGCCGCTCGTGCCCGATGCCAAGATGGACACCGGCCTTTTCGACCGCCGCCATCGACCGGCGCGCGCTGGCCGCGGTTAGGCCCAGAGGCTTCTCGCAAAAGACATGCTTGCCCGCAGCGGCACAGGCAATCACCTGTTCCTCGTGCGCAGTGTTGGGCGTGGTCAGGATCACTGCATCGACTTCATCGCGTGCTAGAGCAGTGTCCAGATCGTTCAAGGGCTCCAGCCCTTGCGCTCGGATGTCAGCGTGCATCGGAAGCGCAGGTTCGACGATAGCGGTAATCGTGATGCCCTCGTGTCCCTGCAGTCGCTTTGCAATATGGCGTCCCCACCAACCGAAACCGGCGATGGCAATACGAAGTGGGCGGTCGGTGAAAGGGGGTGTCAAATGGCTCTCCTCAAAGCAGTGGATTGTCCGCAGAAAAAACAGGCTGGTCGCCGTCGTGGTTGTCAGTTGCCCAGTCGGGCCGCAGAATGATGTGATGATCGCCGCAGATGATCATCTCCTAAAGGTCACATTTCAGTGTCGCCAGCGCATTGTCCAGCAGAGGCGCATTTCGCCAGCCAGGCCGATACGTGACGTCATCGGACGTGCTGTCAATAGATTGCTTCAGTCGCAAAGTCTGACCCTCGGTCGTCACTGAAAAGCTGCCCACACCATTTCAGCGGATCCATCAGATGACGGGGTAAAATGATCCAGGCCCCGTCGCAACTTGCGCGTGCCACAAGCGGCGGGGTCGGTGGCATGCATGCTCATGGAAAATCCTGTTCGCATACCTTCAAATAGCAGTCTTGGGGGTGTTGCAAAAACTAATGATTGATGATATTCTCAATCGGAAAACCTGATACCAAGGCAGGTTGCAAAAACTAATGATTGATGATATTTCCAATCGGAAAACATGAGACCAAGGCAGACAGACAGACCTCGTGAAACTTCAACATCTGAAATACTTCGTCGCCGTCTTTGAGGAGGGGTCTTTTTCTGCGGGCGCACAGCGCGTCAACGCCACCCAGTCCGGTCTTTCTATGAACGTGCGGCAGTTGGAAGATCGCTATCAGGTGCAATTGCTTAACCGCAGCTCGACCGGGGTCACGCCAACCGAGGTGGGTAGCCAGTTCTACCAAGACGCCGTGCGTGTTTTGCATGCGGCCACTCAAGCAGAAGCGAACCTTAGGGCACTGTCGGGTATGGTGACCGGTCATGTCACCGTTGGTCTGATGCCAACCTTTACCCGCGCGGTGCTTGGGCCGGCAATTTTGCGTTTCGCGGAAGAATTCCCCAACGTGAAAGTCACCGTGCGCGAGGCCTATTCTGGTGAGTTGTCCCGCCAGATCCTCGCAGGCGAATTGGATTTTGCCATCGTTCCTGCATTCGATGCAGACGTCCGTTTGCGGGCATGCGTGATGGGGTCGGACAAGGAATACCTTGTTGTGTCTGCCAACAGCAGTATCAGGTCCAGCGGTTCTGTTCGGTTGGCGGACCTGCCGCCGCTTGATCTGATCCTGCCCAGCCGCGAAAATGCGCGGCGGCGCAAAATGGAACAGTATTTCGCTTCCAATGGAATCGAAACAGGGCGTCTGATTGAACTCGACTCGATGTTCATGTCGATTGACCTTGTGGCCCGGTCTGACTGGGTGACGATTTTGCCGGGTATCCTTTGCCTGCCGGACCTCGGCGGTAGGCGGCGCAGGGTTATCCCTATTAGGGGGCCGGAACTAACGGTCGACTATATTAGGATCGAACCGATGTCTGTTCCGCTCAGCGCTTCAGGCCAGGCGTTTTATCGCGTACTGAAAGATGAGCTAGAGATTGCGCTTGCGGACTTGGGTTAGCAGGATGCCAAGGGTAGTGTCGCAAAGTTTCTGCCAGCCTAATGCCTACTCGCATAATCATTGACCTGTGGTGGCCCAATTTCGAGTTGCGATTGATTTGATACGTCCGGTTGGTGCTGTCAGATTAAACTAACTTGAAGCGGGCAGGGCGGTGTTGTCAGACAAACTTGACGGTTTTGCGATTGATTCCTATTTTTGGTAAATGACAACATGTTCTCCCTTCAAATATTTCAAGACTTCACCTGAAATCATCCGATTGGCAGTGATGTATTACATACGTTATCCATTGAGTTTTCGTCAGGTGGAAGACATCTTGCATGAACGCGGCGTCGATATCTGTCACGAAACAGTTCGGTTTTGGGTTGAACGTTTTGGGTCAAAGTTCGCGGGAGAAATCCGTAAGAATAGGGCAGGGCAACATTCGAACTGGCAATGGCACCTGGATGAAGTCTTTGTGAAAATAAATGGAGAACGCTTTTACCTTTGGCGCGCCGTTGATCACGAAGGCGAAGTTCTGGAATGCTTTGTTACAAAGCGACGCAACAAGGCTGCAGCGAAGAAGTTCCTGATAAAAACAATGCGAAAGCACGGATCACCCAAGATCATCACGACAGACAAGCTGCCATCCTACGGCGCGGCTTTTCGTGAGATTGGCGTTGTAGATCGTCAATTATGCGGCGGCCGCGCAAACAATCGGTGTGAAAATTCACATCTGCCATTTCGACGACGAG
>Ga0233438_10000569_pt1 | contig 46009 bp, 41 predicted proteins | sample SI_123_September_FD_182720 | JGI IMG/M metagenome (GOLD analysis project Ga0233438, IMG submission 182720) | Seawater microbial communities from Saanich Inlet, British Columbia, Canada - SI_123_September2016_10_MG | ecosystem: Environmental > Aquatic > Marine > Inlet | place: Canada: British...
CGAGGGATTGAGTTAGATACCTCAAGACTAGTTGTGGCTCCACCTATTGCAATTACATTGACCGTAACCGAGCTTGTGCTGGGTGTTGAAATATACAAATAGTGACCTTGGTTAGGAATTGCATTACCATTTTCTGAATAGGCAATTGGTGGGATATAATGAACTTTACTGAGTTGCGCATTGAGCCTTAACTGAACCACAAACATTAGGGTAATTACAATTAAATATCTGATAATTATAGGTGTTGTTGATTTATTAGAAACAACATCTTTATCATTATTCAACTGAAAAGTTGGATTTTTTCTTTTTGTAATTATATCCAAATCATCCACGCCCTCAAAGATTATATGTTTACTTAAAGTTTAAAAAAATATTAAAATGGTTAATTGGTGTTTTTTATCTCATAAAGATATTAAATAATTAAATTATTTTGTTCCTAAACTATTGATAATAAGCTTTAAACTTCATGAGGGTTTAACCTTTTAGTTTAAAGTTCGTAAAATTTATTCACATTTAAAATTAATTTATTTCATTAACTCTGGTTTTAAGTAAATGATTAAAGTAAATAATTCCTAGATTAGTATAGATAATATGGGTTTTTATGGACTAAAATTTTCTTGATAATGAACAAAATATTCAAAATATCTCTGATCTCAGCTTTAGCTGGTTTTTTATTTGGGTTTGACACCGTTGTTATTTCTGGCGCAGACCAACAACTCCAAAATCTTTGGAATACTTCTGATCTTTTTCATGGAACTTTTGTGATGTCTATGGCATTATGGGGAACTGTTCTGGGTGCAATTTTTGCAAGTTATCCATGTAATCGTTTTGGACGTAAAAACACTTTAATCGGGATAGGGTTTTTGTACCTGATTTCTGCTCTAGGATCTGGTTTAGCTATTGATGTATACAGCTTTTCGTTTTTTAGATTCATAGGAGGAATTGGTGTAGGCGCATCGACCATTGCAGCACCAACCTATGTTTCCGAAATTGCTCCAGCAGATAAAAGAGGGAGACTTGTAGCGCTCTATCAATTTAATCTTGTATTTGGAATTTTAATCGCATTTATTTCTAATTTTTTATTAAAAGATTTTGGGGCTCAGCCTTGGCGTTGGATGGTTGGAGTTGAGGCAATACCTGCCACTTTATACCTCATTGGAATTGTAACCGTACCTAAAAGTCCACGTTGGGTTCTCTTTAAAAAGAAGGACCTTAAACTGGCTCAGATTATTTTTAAAGAAATTAATGGAGAAGAGCTTGGCGATTCTGAATTATCTGAAATTCAGGTAGATAAAGATCCTGGAAAGGAAAAACCATTATTTTCTAAAACATATCGTTTTCCCATAGTTTTGGCATTTTTACTTGCCTTTTTTAATCAACTTTCAGGTATCAATGCCTTTTTATATTATGCTCCAAGAATTTTTGAAACTGCTGGTCTGAAAGAAAGTGCAGCATTACTGAGTAGTATTGGAATTGGTGCAACAAATTTAATTTTCACCTTACTAGGCTTGTATCTGATTGATCGTGTGGGTAGAAGAATTTTAATGATAATTGGTTCAATCGGATACATTGTTTCACTTAGCTTGGTAGCTGTTGCTTTCATAGAGGGTTGGCAAGGCATAAGCATTCCTGCTTTTCTATTTCTCTTCATAGCTTCGCATGCCATAGGTCAGGGAGCTGTAATCTGGGTTTTTATTTCAGAGATTTTTCCTGATAACCTTCGTGCTCAAGGACAATCCTTTGGATCTTCCGTACATTGGGTGCTTGCTGCCCTAATCACCTTAGTAATGCCCATCGCACTTTCTGCTTTTCCAAATCCAGGCTATGTCTTTCTAATGTTTGCAGTAATGATGGTTTTCCAACTTATTTTTGCCTTGTTTGTGATGCCGGAAACTAAAGGTGTTTCTTTGGAACGTTTAAGCAAATTGTTAACCCAATAGCAAATGAAAAATAATAATATCAAACCACGTTTAATCCTCTAGGGATTCAGCAGAGAAAGACTCTAATTCTTTTTCGAAATAATATGAAATTTGAATTGGACGACAACAAACCTCGCAATCTTCTATATACTGTTGCAGACATGAAGAAGGTTCAAGCAACATTGAAATCTGCTCCCAACAATATGGACATTGAAAAAAGTGTTCTTCCATTAATTTTCAATTTCCATGAGTTCCTCTAAAACAACTTCCCATTTTTGCATTAAAACAGCCAAGTGATCTTTCTTACTATTATATTCTTCAAAAAAGTTTGGTTTTGCAATCGTTTCTTCATAATTAATTTCTAATTCAAAATCAATACCCTTTATATTATTTTCTAAGTCAGCTATTTTACGCTCAATTTTAGACTGGCGATTTCTCAGTGACTTTATTTTTTTTTGAATTTCGTAATCGTTTTTTTGATTGGTTGGCTTTGGGGTTTTTATTTTTTCTTTTACTTCCAAAGCAATTAAAGAATCTAAATTTTTCTGTTCTAAATACAGGTTGATATCTCCTAAATATTCTTTGAGTTTATGATCCTTAAATTCCAAAACTCTATCACTCAGCCCTTGTAAAAAATCTCTGTCATGAGAAATCAAAATTAGTGTGCCTTCAAATTTACGTAAAGCTTCTTTTAAAACATTTTTGGAATGAATATCTAGGTGATTAGTAGGCTCATCCATAATTAATACGTTGAAAGGTTGCAACAAAAGTTTTGCTAAAGCCAAACGGTTTCGTTCTCCACCAGAAAGTACGTTTACTCTTTTTTCTACATCATCCCCACGAAACAAAAAGGCTCCCAACATATCTCTTACCCGAGCTCTATTTTCATCAGTTGCAGAAATTTGCATCGTTTCTAAAAGAGTTAATCTACCGTCTAGATATTCTGCTTGATTTTGTGCAAAATATCCCAACATTACATTATGACCAAGAGCACATTCCCCTTCGTAAGAAACTTCATCAACAATAATTTTTGCTAAGGTAGATTTCCCTTGACCGTTTTGACCTACAAAAGCAGTTTTGGTTCCTCGTGCAATTTCAAAATCAACACCTTGTAACACTATTTTACCGCCGTAAGCTTTCTTAATTCCTGATGCTTCAATAATCATCTTGCCGGGTTGTTTAGAAACTGGAAATGATAACTTCATTGCACGATTATCTTCAACATCTAACTCTATTCGATCAATCTTATCTAATTTTTTTATCAATGATTGCGCCATTGTTGCCTTAGATGCTTTGGCTTTAAATCGTTCAATTAATTTTTCAGTTTGTTGAATTTGTTTTTCTTGATTTTTTTGAGCTGCACGTTGTTGAGTTAAAATTTCTTCACGCAAAATCATATACTTAGAATAAGGCTTATTATAATCATATATCCTGCCACCTACAATTTCTATGGTGCGATTAGTTACTTGATCTAAAAACATTTTGTCGTGAGATACCAAAACAACAGCACCTTTGTATTTTTTTAAAAAATCTTCTAACCAAATAATTGATTCAATATCCAAGTGATTAGTAGGCTCATCTAATAAAAGAATATCATTGGGTTGTAAAAGGAGTTTAGCCAACTCTATTCGCATTCGCCATCCACCAGAAAAAGTATCGGTTTGTTTCTCAAAGTCAGAAGATGAAAAACCAAGTCCTTGTAAGATTCTTTCCGTAGTTCCTTTATAATTATATCCTCCTATGATTTCATATCTTTGAGTTACTTCGTTGAGCTGAACAATTAAATCATTATAACTTTCAGATTCATAATCTGTTCTTGTATTTAACCCAAGATTGATTTCTTCCATCTGAGCTTCAAGTTCTTTTATTTCTGCAAATGCCTGATAGGCCTCTTCCAATACGGTTCTTCCAAATTCAAAATCAATGTCTTGTTTCAAAAATCCTAATTTCACTGATTTTTCTTTTGTAATTGTTCCCTCAGAAAAAGAAGTTTCTCGGGCAATTAGATGAAGTAAAGTTGATTTTCCTGCACCATTTTTCCCAACTAATCCTGCGCGATTCCCGGGACCCAGTCGAAATGAAATATCCTTAAAAAGATAATCTCCACCAAAAGAAATCGACACATTTTGAACGCTTAGCATAAAAAAATTTTTGCAAATTTGATAAATGCTTTTGATATAAACTAGTGTTTAGTCCGATAGTCTTCAATAACTTTCAAAAGCGTCTGAGATTAACTATCTCAGGAAGTTCAAATTGACCCATTATATAATCTAACAACCATTTAGATAACAAGGGTGCTCCAAGTACTCCTCGAGTACCAAAACCATTTAAAAGGTGAACATTATAGTAATCAGGATGTGTGCCTACAAGTGGTCGTCTATCCATTACAGTAGGTCTGATTTCAGTAATATGATCTACTACCTCATAGTCTGATGCAATTATTTTTTGAATTCGTTCTTCGATCCATTCGCGACCTTTTAAAGTTTTTTTAAGGGTTTTATCATTACGTTCAAAAGTAGCCCCTGCCCAATAAAGATCATCTCCCATTGGAGCAAGAAAAATAGAAGCTTTGATTATAGGCTTAGACTGTAATTTTTTTGTTTTTATAATTAAGATTTCGCCTTTTGAACCAACCAGAGGTAAAGAGTTGAAAAAAGGATTATTAACCATTTGATATCCTTCACAAAAAACAATATGTTTTGCTTTAATACCTTTATATTCGACAACTGTATTGGATATCAAAAGCTTATTGTACTCAAAAGTCTCCTCTGAAAATTGATTTGTTTTTAAAGATTGTACAAAATCATTTAGCAGGGTTTGGGTAGCAATTCTTCCAGTATGATTAACTTTTCCATATCCGTATATCCCTTTTATTTCTGTGTTTATTATAGAATGTATTTGGGGATCTAAAAATGGACTTAATGAATTTTGATCTGAAGCAACGACCCATGAGTTGTGTTCTGAAACCTTAGAAAAAATTTTATGTATGGGTGTTGGAAAAATAAACTCAGATTGAAGATGGTCTTGTAATTCATTATAAAAAGGCAAAGCGTATGAATGAAAAAGATCGCCGTTCCATGCCAATGAAAATCGTTTTAAAACTGTTGGATTGTATATTCCTGCAGCAATTTTTGAAGAACCTCCAAATCCTTTATCAATAACATGAAAGGACAAACCTTTACGGCGGAGTTGCTCTGCATATGCTAAACCTGCCAAACCCATACCGACAACAAGGGAATGTTTCATAGAACATTAAAGGTATAAAAAAACGCTGCTTAAAGCAGCGTTTTTTGTTTTCTATGGTGTATTAATTATTCCACAAGTCTTGTTCAAAATCTCGAATTACTGATTTGACACGTTCTGATTCAAGCAGCTGCTGTAAAGCATCTTCAAAGATGTATTCTTCAATTTTACGATCTTCATAGACATTCTCTTCTTTGTATATTAAGGAGTTAAAACGTCTTGAATTCAACATATGGTCAAAAGTAATCGGCTGGGACGAATTTCGATTATTAAATACTAACGAAGAGTTTAGAGATTCTCTTGCATCTGGAAACCAGACCCAAAATAACTCAACTAAATCTTGTTCTTCTTCAGGTAAATTTAAAGTATAAACATCAGGTGCTACGGGAGCAATTCCTAATAACCTATATTTCAATTCACCCAAGCGTTTATTTACATACCAATTCCCTTTAATTCGATATTGACGAATTGAAGCAGCAGTTATCGTAGACCTATTGATGTACTGAGGGTCAAGTGCTTCTCCAGCATTCAACTGTTCAATACCAGCTTCTAAAGTATCGATTGCCACTAACTTGTCTAAAATTTCTTGATAAGTTAATTTGGATTGAAAATAGTCGTCATCATATACCTCCTTTATTTTTCCATTTCGTAGATTTTTTTTCAGCACATGAAACAAAGATCTACGGTCAGGACCAAGGTTAAGGGTGTCTGTAGGATAATAATACGGGAAATTAATCCGTTCATCTAAATCAACAATCTCCCAAATTGTTTTTGACCACAAAATATCTCTATCATCTATATATCCATAAGCGAGAGGTGTTTCATCATTTGCTATATTTTGTTTTTCATTAAATTGCCCAATTTCTTGAGGAACTCTAGCATTAAGCAAATTTGCTTGACCTACTGCGTTACTAATAAAAATACACGATATAAAAAGAAACAAATAGATAGATCTTGTGTTCATGATTTAGACTGTTAGTTTGCTATTTCACATATAACTGGTGAAACTTTCTTAAAACGGTAACTCGGGTTGTTTGGATTTTTAACTTTGATGTCAAAAATTTGAACAGACTGTCCAAGTTTAGCTCTACGTAAAGCGCCTTTTGCTTTTGCATTTAATTTGCTTCCATTTACAGAGATTGTTGCTTGACCTGGAACTTTGAACTTAAAACTAACTGTTTGTAATTTGATGTCAAAATCAAAATCATCTAACACAGCTCCAATTGTTGAAATTTCTAAACTGCTTTTGGGAATCTTGATGGTTCCCATTTGACCACGAACAGTACCTGTTGGTCTTGGAATATCTTTGATTCTAAATTTACTAGAAGTAGAAACTATAGCACCATCTGGTAAAGAACCACTTGCTGTAATCTTTAATTCTCTTCCCTTTCCAGGATTCATTATGAATTTACTACCTCTCAGGCGTTTTAGTCCAGGAGCGGATGCTTTGATCTTATTGTCAGGTATTCCAGGGATAGAAATCGTCATTGGATTTTCTACACCTCGATAAACCACATTCATCTTATCTGCAGAAATAACTGCTGAATTTGGTTTTGAAATAACTGCAAAAGTTTGCTCAACTGGGATTCTTGATTCAATCCCATTATTCAAGAAAACCAAATCTCCAGTAATTGTATGATCTCCTGGGCGACCTGCTTGAACTTTTAACTTAATCCCACCAGGAATAAGTTCGTATTCATCTTCTGAGAGTTTTTTCCCATCTAAGGATAAACGAACTTCGTTAGGATTCTGAGCACCACCTTTTCTTCCCAAAATCACACTTCCATCAAACATTTCACCTTGATAATATGCTCCTTTTTCAGTTTTAAGTAGTGATATGTAGTTATCCTTGTTGACTTTGCTACCTGCCTCTAATTCTTTACCCAGTAATGCATTAAGAACGTCACTTTCAGTAAGACGAATGTCGTTTTGCATCATTGTAAGTTTAGCTAAAGATGATATCAAAGGAAAACCTTCATAATTGGCTACCAACCACGAAACATCAACACCGTCTTTGTTTTTGATATTTCCTTCAAAATCTCCAGAGTAAAAACGTTCTTCGACAAGCTCGGTATACTGAGGGTATTGACTTGCAAAAACTTGAATAACTCTCATTTTATAATTATTCATTAATTCAAGAAACTCCTCCCCTTCTGGAGATACTCCACTTGCATTAAAGAAGATCAAATCTAATTTTTCTCCCTTATCCATTTCAGCGTACTTTTCCAGATTCGGATCATCTGCAATACGATCTGCAGTAATGGTATTTTTAATTTCTTGTATCCGATCAAAAAATGCAGTTGATTCTTTACGAATTTCTTTAGCAGTTCGATCGTGACCAATCCACTTGCCTTCTTTCTCTTCTGCGTTTACAGCTATTTTTTGATAGTAAATTTCATTTCCTAAATTTACACGTTCATTTGCGCTTTGGATTTTCTTGAACATTTGTCCAAAACCGTCCAAAACCTCTTTACTTACATTCAATGCCAACATGGTAATGAATACTAAGTACATTAGCGCAATAAGTTTATTACGCGGGGTTTCATTTGCTCCAGCCATGCTTCTTAGTTTTTATTCATTGCAGAAAGCATTCCGCCATAAACTTGATTAAGTGAAGCTAGGTTTGCAGATAATGATTCCATCTGCGCTTTTAAGCGTTCAGCATTTTCGGCTACTTGCTCATTGTATGCAGATTGAGAACCTGCGCTTGCTACTTGTGAGCTGTACATATCGTTTAAGGATTCTAATTGAGCTGCAGCTTTAGACAACTGATCAGAATAATTTTGTGAGGAAGAAACTGCCTCAGCAGCTGGGGATAGTGCTTTTGCAGATTCCTCAAGATTCTTGATGCTTTGGGTCAATCCATTTACTAAACCTACATCCAGTTTTGCTTCTTGAAGAATAGAATCAATTTTACTTGACAATCCTTCTTCATCATTACTTGATTTTGCTCCGTGACCTGAACCTTCCATTTGGTGTTCTACAAATGCAGCATGCTCTTCTTTAGCATCATCTAACATAAGACCTCCAACTAAGAAAATTATTGCCTCGGTACCCAAACCAAGACCAAGTACCACTCCTCCCGTTATTGGGCCTATTTCTAGGTGGAGAATTTTAAATAAAGCCCCCACGATTACCACAGCTCCTCCAATTTGGAACAACATGTGCATGATTATTTTTCTTCTTAACCTTCCCTTTAATTGTTTTGCATCCATTTTTAAATTATTTTAGTATTGGTTAAATATAATATGTTTCTATTTAATTTTAACTTTTTCAGAACCTAAATAATCTTGAACTGTTCTAAATCCTATATAACTCCTTGCTGTATCAGCATATTCATAATCTCTGGAACTAACTCTGAGAAAATAGGCTACATCTTTCCAAGATCCTCCGCGAATTACTTTTCGTTTTTCTTCCTTGAGAGAAAGGTTTGGATTTAGAGAAGACACGTACTCATAAGCACCAGGATCATATGATGAGCCTGTCCATTCTGCTACGTTTCCTGCCATGTTGTATAAATTATAATCGTTTGCTAAATAAGATTTAGCTTCTACAGTATACATGGCTTGGTCAGAAGAATAATCACCTCTGAGAGGTTTAAAATTAGCTAAAAAACATCCTCTATCATTAAGTAAATATGGTGATCCCCAAGGGTAAATTCCAGAAGGTATTCCTCCACGAGCTGCATATTCCCATTCTGCCTCAGTTGGTAATCTAAAATAATTGACTAAAGGCTTATTGCTTTCTCTCTGATATTTGTTTTTAAAACTTGTCCTCCAATTACAGAAAGCTACTGCTTGAATCCAAGAAACTCCAACTACTGGATAATCTTGATATGCTGGATGAGAAAAATAATCGTTGTGCATGGGTTCGTTGTAAGAGTAATTGAAATCTTTAATCCACACAGTAGTATCTGGATAAATCTCTATCTCTTCTTTCTTTATGAATGGTAAACGATCCCTCATTGATGGATCACTCTTTCTTGCCAATGCAGCTGCTTCGGCATCAAACCAAGAATATTTGTATTTTAGTTTGTTGATATCTATTTTCATTTCACCATTGTACCAAACCTCGGGGGGTAAGTACAAGCTGTCCATAATTTCTACATAAGCTTGATCAACATAATCCTCAGGCGACCATTGTATATCTTGATCCCAATTTAAAGGGCGACCAGCATACAAATCTTCACTTAAATCGTAATAATTGGCTTTCATGTATTTCTGAAATTCAGAAATGTCAGAAGTATCTGCATCAGCAAAGGCATATTCACCTATTCCGTCTTGAGCATCTTCTCCTAAATCGAGCTCATCAGCTTTTCTTGCTAACATTGCTAAAGCAATAGAATCTCTAACCCAGTATACAAATTGACGATACTCACTATTGGTAATTTCTGTTTCATCCATGTAAAAAGAACGAACGGTTACCGTTTTGGCTTGAGCATTTTGAAGTTGTGCCATATCATCGTCGGCTTTACCCATGATGTATGCTCCTCCCTCAACAAGTGTCATCCCGTAAGGTTTTTCAGGAAACCACTTCTTCTGCTTCACTCCCACTAATTCACCCCTCTTGTTCCCGCAACCTATTAGGAGCAGTAAGGCGGCAATTAAAACAAATATTTTTTTCATAAAAGACAAATCTCTTTTAAGGGCTTATAATTTCAAAATATAGTTTACCATCTCAAGATAAATAAAAAGATTGAATCACTCAACCTCTTTTAGTGGCTTTCCACCATCTATCAGGTAAAATATCGTTGCAAGCGTCAAGATAATCTTGATGGGTGCATGATAATAACGTGTTACTTTTTAATTTATTATCTAAATAGTTTTCATTTTTTAATTCAATCCACCATCTGTCACTTATTTCACTTTGGAAAAATATCATTTCTCGATCAGACATTGGAACAATATAACGTTTAAACTTTTGGCTGGTATTTACTGGATACTCACCAAATCTACAATTAACTCCTTCAATAAAATACCAAATAATTTGTGCCAATAATTTATGGAAAAGTATATTGTTTGGAAGATCAAAAAAGCCAGCTAAACTAAGGCGATCACTAATTCCAGCATATCGTGATAAAGCACAAATTGTTCTACTATCAATTCCGTTTGGAGAACCATTTTCATAGGTACCATCGGACGAGCTTCGAAGACATTTCATATCAAAGCTCACTATGTCAGCTTCTCTAAATACAGGCTCAGAAATGCGATTATCGTCTAGTATACTTCCTAACCGAATTGATTCAAAAAAAAGTTTTTCCATTAAATCCAATTCCTCTTGAGCAATCAAATAAGATTGATAACCAATATTGGTGTAATTGAACAAATAACCTGGTGTTTCCATGATGATTTTACTCATGTAGGATTTTCCTGATATTAAATCTTCATCCTTTGAAAAATCGAAACGATTATCTACTGAGACTATATTCACCCAGTGATTATTATTTTCGAAAGACCGATAAGCTGAAACTGTAAGGTCCTGAGTTCCTCCAATTATAACTGGAATAATATTCATTTTTCTCAAGTCTACACAAACTTCCTTGATTGCAAAATAGCTATCCTCTGGAGTTTTTCCTCTGGGCAAATTACCTAAATCCGCAACTTCAAGGGACCAATTTCCTGGGTATAGCTGATAAAATTGTCTCCTAAATTCATCAATATCGTATGAATTGGAAGAAAAAAAACCATTTCGATTTTCATCCACACCAAACAGGGCAATTCTTAAACCATCTTGAAGTTCCGGAAAGCCCAAACGTTTGGTGTGTATTTTTATTCTCTTCCCCAAAACTTGTTTTGGCAAAAGAGAAGAAACACCCAATATGGATTCATCAACTGGCTCAAAAAATTCAAGACTCATCTCTATTTCTTATTTTTAGTTGCTTTGGCTTTTGGTTTTATTTTTTTCTTGTTGGGTTTTTTTGCTTCAATTCTCTTTTTTGCTTCTTCAAGGGTAATTTTGGTTGGATCAATATCTTTTGATAATTCAATTTTGATTTTACCTTGAATAATATTTGACCTCCCCCAGCGTGCTTTTTCAACTCGAATACCATCATCCTTCCAATCATGAATGACTTTGTCAATTTCTTTTTGAATCTTATCTTCAATAAGCGTTTCAATGTCTGAGTTACTCAAAGCATCAAAATCATATTTCTTGTTAACATTAATGAACATTCCACTCCATTTTATGAAGGGTCCAAAACGACCCGAACCTTTGGTTACAGGTAAATTTTTGTATGTGTATATGGGAGCGTCTGCTTTTTTCTTTTCTTCCACAAGCTCAATTGCAGTTTCTAAGTCAATTTCCATGGGATTTGAACCTTTAGGCAAGGAAACAAACATATCAGCAAATTTGATGTAAGGTCCAAAACGACCATTATTTACAATTAGCTCTTGTCCTTTATAATCTCCAATAGTTTTGGGTAATTGAAACAGTTCGAGTGCTTCCTCAAAAGTAATTGTATCCAATTGTTGATCTGTGTTTAAACTTGCGAAAACGGGCTTATTTTCATCATCAGAATTTCCAATTTGAGCAATTGGACCAAATTTTCCTAAACGGACTTTTAATTCACGTCCTGACTTTGGATCTGTTCCTAAGCTTCGCTCTCCCGACTCTCGTTCTGCATTTTCTTGAACATAATTAACTGTTTCATGAAAATCAGCGTAAAACCCTTTAATCATTTTAGTCCAATCCTCATTTCCTTCGGCAATTTCATCAAAATCTTTTTCAACTTGAGCAGTGAAACTATAATCCAAAATGTTTTTGAAATTTGCAACTAAAAAATCATTAACAATCATTCCAATATCCGTTGGAACCAATTTTCCTTTGTCTGAACCAACCATTTCTGTTAAAATTTTGACCTCAACCTTGTCTTTGTTTAATGATAATTGGTGATAATTACGTTCTTTACCTTCAACTATACCCTTGGCAACATAGCCTCTGTTTTGAACCGTAGAAATTGTTGGAGCGTAGGTTGAAGGTCTTCCTATTCCGAGTTCCTCTAATTTTTTTACCAATGCCGCCTCCGAATATCGATATGGTGGTCTTGAAAATCGTTGAGTAGACAGAAGTGACTTTAATTCAACGACATCTCCTTGATTTACTGATGGAAGTATCCCTTGTACTTCCTCTTCATCTTCATCTACTCCTTCCAAATAAACTTTTAAAAAGCCCTCAAACTTGATTACTTCACCTCTAGCTTTAAAGATTTCTTTATGAGTTGTTGCTTCAATTTTAAGTTGAGTTCGCTCTAGTTTTGCATCACTCATTTGAGAAGCAACTGTCCTTTTCCAAATCAATTCATAAAGTCGCATTTGATCATAATCAGCTTGAATTTTTGTACGAGTTACATCCGTCGGACGAATCGCTTCATGAGCTTCTTGTGCGCCTTTACTTTTAGTTGTGAAATTTCTTGCTTGAGTATATTCACTCCCATAATTATTTTCGATAGTTGAAAGAACAGCAGATTGTGCTTCTTTGGAAAGATTTACACTATCTGTTCTCATGTAAGTAATTAACCCAGCTTCATACAAACGTTGGGCCATGGTCATGGTTTTACTTACAGAAAAATATAGTTTACGAGATGCTTCTTGTTGTAAAGTTGAAGTTGTGAAAGGAGCTGTTGGACTTTTTTTAGCAGGCTTAGTTTCTTTGGATACTATTGAAAACTTTGCGTTTACATTTTCTAGGAGAAAATCTTGAACTTCATCTGGATTTTCAAAAGTACTGCTGAGCTGTGCTTTAATGGTTTTGCCTGATGAAGACAAAAATTCAGCTTGAGTTTTATACATGGATTGAGCAGTAAATGCTTTAATCTCACGTTCGCGCTCTACAATCAATCGAACAGAAACGGATTGAACCCTCCCTGCTGATAATCCTCCTTTAACTTTTCTCCACAATACAGGAGAAAGCTCATAACCTACTAAACGATCTAGAACCCTTCTTGCTTGTTGAGCATTTACAAGATTATAGTCAATTTCTCTAGGGTGATCAATAGCTTTTAAAATTGCGTTTTTAGTGATTTCATGAAAAACAATTCGTTTTGTATTTTCGTCCTTTAACTTTAATGTTTGGGCCAAATGCCATGCAATTGCTTCTCCTTCACGATCTTCGTCACTTGCTAACCAAACCATTTCTGCCTTTTTGGCTAACGATTTTAATTCTGTTACAACTTTCTTTTTATCTGAAGAAACAATATACTTTGGAGAAAAATCTCCATCAACATTAACACCTAATTCCTTGGAAGGTAAGTCCGCAATATGTCCAAAACTTGAAGCAACTTTAAAATCTTTACCTAAAAACTTTTCAATAGTTTTAGCCTTAGCTGGGGATTCAACAATAACTAAATTCTTTGCCATAAATCGATTTTTCTGCTCACAAAAGTAGTTGGTTTTTTTTTAGTACTCATAATTATATCAAAACTAAACTTAAAATTTCCATCAAATAAGCCTGAATTTATCAACTTTTTTTTGGGAATATTTATTAGCTGCAAACACATAATTAATGAAATAACCTGACAAGATGACATTATGGAACAATTTTTGTAATTTTGCTAAAACAAAGCTTATTTTCAAACATTAATTCTATTAACAGTTCGACTGTAAACCATGAGCGACCAAAAAGCACTTCATGTAATTCTTGATAAAAATCCGAATGATTTTAATGGTGAACCCTTATCAAAAAAAACAACTGACAAGTTTAAAGATTCAAGAAAGCTGTACATTGAGTCCTATGGATGTCAGATGAATTTTGCTGACAGTGAAGTGGTTGCCTCAATACTGTCTTCCGAAGGTTTTCAAACCACCTCAGAAATGAAGGAAGCTGATTTAGTTTTGATCAATACCTGTTCCATAAGAGACAAAGCAGAACAAACCGTTCGGAAACGTCTTGAAAAGTTTAACTCCGTTAAACGTTTAAATCCCAAAATGAAAGTTGGTGTTTTGGGTTGTATGGCTGAACGGCTTAAAGAAAAATTCTTAGAAGAAGAAAAAATTGTTGATATGGTAGTTGGTCCAGATGCATACAAGGACTTACCCAATCTACTCCATGAAATAGAAGATGGGCGTAATGCCGTCAATGTAATTCTTTCAAAAGAAGAGACCTATGGTGACGTTGCTCCTTTGCGCCTTCAATCAAATGGAGTAAGCGCTTATGTTTCTATCACTCGAGGTTGTGATAATATGTGTACCTTTTGTGTGGTACCCTTTACAAGAGGACGAGAACGTAGTCGCGATCCTAAAAGTATTTTAGAGGAAATAAATGATTTGGCAAATAAAGGTTTTAAAGAAATTACTCTTTTGGGGCAAAATGTTGACAGTTATCTATGGTATGGTGGAGGTCTTAAAAAAGATTTTGAAAAAGCATCAGAGCTTCAACAAAAAACTGCTTTAAACTTTTCACAACTTTTATCCCTCGTTGCGCAAGAACAACCAAAGATGAGAATTCGTTTTTCTACATCGAATCCCCAAGACCTTACTTTAGATGTAATTCATACGATGGCAAAATACGATAACATATGCAAACATATCCATTTACCTGTTCAATCGGGAAGTGATCGTATTTTAAAAAAAATGAATCGCTTACACACAAGACAAGAATATTTTAATCTCATTGATGACATTCGGGAAATAATACCAAATTGTTCTATTTCTCAAGACCTCATTTCAGGATTTCCAACAGAAACTGAAGAGGATCATCAAGACACTCTGAGTCTTATGGATTATGTGCAATATCATTTTGGATTTATGTTTTCTTATTCAGAACGCCCAGGGACATTGGCCAAAAGAAAATTAAAAGACGATGTTTCTGAGGAAATTAAACTCAGAAGGCTTCAAGAAATAATTGAAAAGCAAAGGCTACACAGTCGTTTCAAAACTTCTCAATACAAAAACAAAACCGTTTGTGTACTTATCGAAAGAGAATCTAAAAAATCTAAACTTGAATGGAGTGGAAGAACATCTCAAAATACCGTTGTTGTTTTTCCAAAAGAAAATTATTCAGTTGGTGATTTTGTAGACGTAAAAATTAATGAGTGTACTTCAGCTACACTAATAGGAAGTCCCTTAGGAATTTCTAAAAACATATAATAATGGAATCCGTTCAATCTATAAAACAACGCTTTGGGATTATTGGAATGAATCCCTTGCTTAATAGAGCTATTGAAAAAGCACTTCGGGTTGCTGTAACTGATATTTCAGTATTGGTTACTGGCGAAAGTGGTGTTGGAAAAGAAAACATTCCCAAAATTATTCATCAATACTCTCATCGAAAACACTCAAAATATATAGCTGTAAACTGTGGAGCAATTCCAGAAGGAACTATTGACAGTGAACTTTTTGGTCATGAAAAAGGAGCGTTTACAGGGGCTACATCTACTAGAAGTGGCTATTTTGAGGTCGCAGATGGCGGAACAATTTTTTTAGACGAAGTCGGAGAACTTCCTTTGCCCACCCAAGTAAGACTACTTCGTGTATTGGAAACTGGAGAGTTTTTGAAAGTAGGCTCCTCTAAAACTCAAAAAACCAATGTTAGAATTGTAGCAGCTACAAATGTCAATATGATTGATGCTATTCAAAAAGAAAAATTTAGAGAGGATTTATACTACCGGCTGAGTACCGTTGAAATAAACTTACCACCTCTTCGTGAACGAAAAGAAGATATCCCTTTATTGTTTCGGAAATTTGCTTCTGATTTTGGTCAAAAATATCATATGCCAACAGTTCGATTAGATGAAAGTGCACACAAAATCCTAACAAAATACAACTGGAATGGTAACATTCGTCAACTAAGAAATGTTGCCGAACAAATTTCCGTTTTAGAAAAAGAACGAGAATTGAATTCGGTAGTACTCATGTCTTACCTTCCTGATATGGGATCTCAATTACCTGCGATAAGGAGAAACGAAAAAACATCAAGTGATTTTGCTTCTGAAAGAGAAATTTTATACAAAGTTCTTTTCGATATGAAAAATGACTTAAATGACCTCAAGAAGCTTACCTTAGAGCTCATGAATCATGAGGTATCTGATGATGTTCAGGAAAAAAACCAAGGTTTAATAAATAAAATATACGGACAAAATACATCTGATGATAGCCAAGAAGCTTTTCAAGCTTTGCCGGTTGAAAAACAATTACAAGAACCTGTAGAAAATCCTGTTCAATCCTATGATTATGCAGAAACCATTACTGAAGAAGAGCCTTTATCTCTTCTTCAAAAAGAGATAGAAATGATAAAGAGGGCATTAGAAAGAAGTAAAGGAAAACGTAAATTAGCCGCAAAAGAACTCGGGATTTCAGAGCGAACATTATACCGTAAAATCAAACAATATGATTTAAGTGATGAGTCAGAAGAATAAAATATACTTTCAATATTTGATCACACTATTTTTTGTGGTACTAATTAAATCTTGTGGAATATATTCTTTCACAGGAGCTTCTATCCCCGCAGGTACAGAAACATTCCAAGTAAACTATTTTGATAATATTGCCGGAAACAGGCCAGGATCAACAATTGAACCGGGACTAGACAGAGACTTTACCCTTGCTCTTCAAGACATCTTAATTAATCAAACAAATCTAAATTTGACTAACACCAATGGTGATTTGGTTTTTGAAGGAGAAATTATAGAATATGGAATCTCTCCAATGTCTGCAACTGCTGAAAATACCGCAGCTCAAAATAGATTAACAATTACTGTTAATGTTCGATACTTTAACAAAAAAAAGGAGGAAGATAATTATGAGACTAGGTTTTCTTTTTTTTACGACTTTCCTGCCGAACAACAAATTTACGATATTAAAGACACCGCACATGGAGAAATTTTCGAACGAATTACACAAGATATTTTTAATGCATCTCTAGCAAAATGGTAATATGATGACTTCTATTGAATTTTCTGATTTATCTAAAAAATTTGATGCCCTCAGTGAAGAGCAAAGAATGTCTTTGGAAAAAATCACCTATCGGTATCCATATTTTCAAGCTGCCTATGCGCTTTATTTGAAAACATTAAAAGAGCAAGAAAAATATAATTTTGATTTGATTCTCAAAAAAACTTCTGTAATTAGTCCTGACCGAAGTAAATTATATCAGTTAATTTATGGTCAACCAATCGTTAACACAAGTCAGGAAAAACTCTCTGTAGAATCAGTTTCTAATTCTGAGGATCAAGTTGAAGATGTAACTGAAACAATCGAACTTATCGAAGAAACAAATGCTGAGAGTGAAACAATAGAAAAAACAACTATTATAAATGATAAATTAGAAATTCCAACAAATCTAAGTTTTTTGGAATGGCTAGAATGGTCAAAAAGTAACTCCGTTGAAGATTATGATAACATCTCTTCAAAAAGTCCTTTTGAAGACAAAATCGATTTAATCGATGCCTTTTTAAAAAATAATCCGAAAATCCCTCCTGTTTCTCCAAACGTTCCCAAACAGAATTTGTCAAAGAAAACTAAATTCAATAAAGAAGAATTAATGACAGAAACTTTAGCCAAAGTTTATGTTAAACAACAAAAGTTTAAAAAAGCTTTATTGGCCTATAAGATATTAAGTTTGAAATATCCAGAAAAAAACAGTTTCTTTGCAGACCAAATTAAAGCTATTAAAGAATTACAAAAAAAATAATATAATCAAATGAGTACATTTTCAATTTTCATCGCACTGATTTTAGTAGTTTGTTTTCTTTTAATACTTGTTGTAATGGTTCAAAATCCGAAAGGTGGAGGACTTTCTTCATCATTTGGAGGAGGAGCTCAACAAATGGGAGGGGTTCAAAAAACAACAGACTTTTTGGATCGTAGCACTTGGATTTTAGCAACACTTTTATTGTTACTGATTTTACTTTCAAACTTTAGTTTAAATACAAATCAAAATACTAATGACGAAGAATCAAAACTTTTAGATTCCAACACACTTGAAGAAATATCAACAGAAGCGATTCCTGAGGTTATTCCTGAGGTACTTCCAGAAACTACTTCAGAGGAAGAACCAGCTGTAATTGAATAAACAACTCAATATTAAAAAAAATGCCAGCTAACTGACAAGCTGGCATTTTTTTTTAGAATAGAGACTTTATTTCAAATTGGCATAATTTATGAAACACTAAAATAAAATTTTTTAATATAAAATATTTATCATGAGTACAATCAAAATTAAGCCTTTAGCAGATCGTGTTTTAATTGAACCTGCTGCTGCTGAAACTCAAACTTCTTCAGGTCTATACATCCCAGACACTGCAAAAGAAAAACCTCAGAAAGGAATTGTAGTTGCTGTTGGTCCTGGAACCAAAGAAAATCCCGTTACCCTCGCAATAGGTGATACCGTATTGTATGGGAAATATGCTGGAACTGAACTTCAACATGATGGGAAAGATTACCTAATCATGAAAGAAAACGATATTCTTGCAATTGTATAAATCTAAAAATAAATAAAATGGCTAAAAAAATAGTATTTGATATTGATGCCAGAGATGGAATCAAAAGAGGGGTAGATGCCCTTGCAAACGCAGTTAAAGTTACCTTAGGACCTAAAGGACGTAATGTGATTATTGGAAAAGCTTTTGGAGCACCACAAGTCACCAAAGATGGAGTAAGCGTAGCAAAGGAAATAGAACTTGAAGATGCCTTGGAGAATATGGGTGCTCAGATGGTAAAAGAAGTAGCCTCAAAAACCAATGACTTAGCTGGAGATGGAACTACCACAGCTACTATTCTGGCGCAAGCCATCGTAAAAGAAGGTCTCAAAAACGTTGCTGCCGGGGCAAATCCATTAGACCTTAAAAGAGGAATTGACAAAGCAGTAACTGCCATTGTAACCGAACTGGATTCAATTTCAACCGAAGTTGGAGGTTCTTCTGAAAAAATTCATCAGGTTGCTAGTATTTCTGCAAATAATGACAGCACTATTGGCGGTTTAATTACAGAAGCTTTTGAAAAAGTAGGAAAAGAAGGTGTAATTACTGTTGAAGAAGCAAAAGGAACAGAAACTTATGTGGATGTTGTAGAAGGCATGCAATTTGATAGAGGGTATTTATCTCCCTATTTCGTTACTGACTCTGAAAAAATGGAAGCAGATCTTGAAACACCTTACATACTACTTTATGATAAAAAGATTTCTGCAATGAAAGATCTTTTACCTGTTTTAGAGCCCGTTGCCCAAACAGGTAAACCTTTACTTATCATTGCCGAAGATGTTGATGGAGAGGCTTTAGCTACACTTGTAGTTAACAAACTTCGAGGTGCACTAAAAATAGCAGCAGTGAAAGCTCCTGGATTTGGCGATCGTCGTAAAGCAATGCTTGAAGACATCGCAATATTAACAGGAGGAACTGTTATTTCTGAAGAAAGAGGGTATACCTTAGAAAATACAACTATAGAAATGCTGGGGACTGCAGAAAAAGTTACCATTGATAAAGACAACACTACTGTTGTAAATGGTTCTGGTGCTGCTGATGCGATCGAAGGTCGTGTGGGTCAGATTAAATCTCAAATTGAGAACTCTACCTCTGATTATGACAAAGAAAAGCTACAGGAACGTTTAGCAAAACTTTCAGGTGGTGTTGCTGTTCTATATGTAGGAGCACCCTCAGAAGTTGAAATGAAAGAGAAAAAAGATCGCGTTGATGATGCACTTCATGCAACTCGAGCAGCTGTAGAGGAAGGCATTGTTGCCGGAGGTGGAGTTGCTCTTCTTAATGCTAAAACTGTTTTAGAAGATATCAAAAGTGATAATGCTGACGAAGCTACAGGAGTTCAAATTATCAAAAAAGCAATAGAGTCTCCACTACGAATTATTGTTGAAAATTCAGGTGGTGAAGGATCTGTTGTTGTTTCAAAAGTTCTCGAAGGAGGTCATAATTTTGGATACAACGCCAAAAATGGAACTTACGCGGACATGCTTAAAGAAGGAATTATAGACCCAAAAAAAGTTACTCGTGTTGCACTTGAAAACGCGGCATCAGTTTCTGGGATGATTTTAACCACAGAATGTGCTTTATTAGACATTAAGGAAGATGTACCTGCAGCTGGTGGCGGAATGCCTCCAATGGGAGGTGGAATGCCCGGAATGATGTAATAAAGTTTAAATTTAAAACTAAAAAAAGCGACCCTATCGGTCGCTTTTTTTATGAACTTTATTAGGTGTTCTCATTCTTTAGCTTTACGCTCATACAAGCAACACATGGGCAAGTTATCATAGGTTGATTGTTCTGAAGTGGCTAGAGGAGTATCATGACCTACAGCAGCAATCTGCTTATGAATATTCAGCAACGAGGTTTTCGACGCATCATAAATCACAGAAAACTGGTGGGTTGGAATGTCCCAAGAAGCTGACTTTACACCTTTAATACTGTAAGCCTGTTTTTCGATACGATTTTTGCACATTCCACAAACCCCCTCTACTTCAAAACTTGTTTTTTGAATATCTTTCTTTGATTTTTGAGCAAAACTCAAAAAAGGTATAAGGGTAATAATAAGTATGACTATTTTTTTCATTATTTTTTATTTAAAAGTTTAAATCTAAGACCTGCATAAAGCATTCTTCCAAATACAGGTGCATACACTATTGATGTATCAAAATTTGAGCCAAAAGGATTCTCTGCATCTATAATTGGATTTAATTGTTTGAAATCACCTAAATTTTCCCCTCCCAAATATACTTCAAATTGTGAAGAAAAAACTCGTGTTAATTGCATATTCAATAAACCATAACTTTCCGAAAAGTTTCCAAACCCATCCCTTTTATTTGCGGGTAAACGCTGACTTCCTACAAAATGATAGGTGAAATCTGCTTTCCATTGAGATTCATTTTCATCATCAATAAATTTGTACTCAATGTTTGCAAAAAAACGTTCTTGTGGCTGTAAAGGTTTTTGTAAGGTTTGGTCCTGATAAGTTGTTTTGACCTCATAATTTTTGTAAGCCAAACGGATAGCTGCGTTTCTGTAGGGGACATAATTCAATTCGAATTGTACACTATTGGCATAACTGGACCCATCAAGGTTGTAAAATCGAATATGACTAGCCTGTTCCCAGTCAACCACAACTTGATCAGAAAATTCTGTACGGTAATAATCGACCGTTAGATCTCCTTGTTTTCCAAAAAGGGTGTACCCTTGAAGAAAACTCAACCCATAATTCAATGCCTTTTCTGGTCTTAGACCATAAATAGACCCTCCATTTTCGACTAACTGTATCAAGCGATTGGTTCCAAATAATTTTTGGTTTTCAGCAAATATGTTGGCTACTTTTCGACCTTGACCAACCGATGCTCTCAATACTGATCTCTCCCAAGGAATGTATCGCATATGCAATCTAGGTGTTATGAAATTTCCTAGGCGGTTGTGGAGATCCAATCGGATTCCAGCAGTTAAACTAAATTTATCCAAACTGTCATAGCTGTACTCAAAAAAAGCTCCAACAACCTCATCTCGTCTTTCAAAATCAACTTTATCTACAATCTCATTGTATTGATCAAAAGAAAAATTAATTCCTGTTTTGAATTTATTTTTAGTGTTGGTTATGATCGAGTTAAACAATAGGTTTGCAAACAAGCTTTGGTGTTTTACATTGTATCTTCTTAGTCCGAAATAAGAATCCTGATCATGGATGCTATAAGCCGATTGAAAACCGAAACTTTGATAGGGTGAATCTGGAAAAACATGACCTAATTTAAGAGAGGCATCTATTCGCTTTGTTTCAATTTCACTCCCCCAAAAAGTAGTGGTGTTTTTATGAACCCTTGGGTCAAAGTTTACTGAGCCTGTTTGTTTTTTGTCATCTAGAAAACGGAGATTAGCAAAACCAACCCAACCCTTCACAGCATCTGTGTATTGCCATCTATTAAGGACATTAATTTGTTTAGAAATTGGAACATCCAAAAACGAATCCTTGTTTTTATCAAATTTCTGAGTTCTTTGATTTACATGCACATAAGAACCCCCACTCCATTTTTCATTCCATACAGTATTATAATGGGCGTTAAACTCTTGTCTACCGTTAATAGAAGAATAGAGATTTAAAAACAAAGGAGCGTCCATCGAAGGCTTTTGAATTTCTGTGTTTATCTGCCCCGCAATGCTCTCAAACCCATTTACCACACTTCCAGCTCCTTTGGTAATTTGAATACTTTCTATCCAAGTGCCAGGAGTAAATGTCAATCCATAAACTTGTGAAGCACCTCGAACCATAGGAATATTTTCTTCAGATATCATAAGATAAGGGCTGGAGAGACCGAGCATTTTAATTTGTTTTGTACCGGTCAAAGCATCCGCAAAATTTACATCGATTGATGGATTTGTTTCAAAGCTCTCAGAAAGATTACAACAAGCTGCTTTTAGCAATTCTTCGCTAGAGACTTTAATTATGTTTTGGGTCTCAAAATATGATTTTTGAATGGCTTTTCTTCTTTCAGTAAGGGTAATCTCTTCCAGTGAATCACCACTGTTAGAAAACAATGTATGTGTAATTCGATTTGGACTTGTAATTGTTAAAGTATCCGTTTTGAAGCCAAGATAACTTATAATCAGTTTATTTGAGATCGGGTTTAATGAAAGTTTAAACTCTCCCGAAGAATCCGTTATAGTCCCTTGGGTTGTCTTGAGCCAAAATAAATTAACTCCTTCAACTGGGATTTCGGTATTATTTTCTCTTATTTTAATTTGTCCTTTAAGCAACTCTTGTGCAGGTAAAGACATACTCATTAAAAAAAAGGTTAAGTATATGTTTTTCATTTTTATGATGTTAATTCGATGATTACTAAACTTGAATGGTTTGAGGTAAATCAGTGGAATTAATCATAAAAAAGAAAGGAATTGTACAAACGGTAAAGATTTGTCTGTAAAGGCGGTGGACGTGGATGAAACTGAAAAAGTTGAGGATCTTCAGTGCTGTAGTTTTTTGAAGAATAATTGGAGTTAGAACCCGTGATTTCGAAATCAAATCCATTGAAATCATCAATCAAAGATATATCACCTTTGTTTTGAAAAATCTCAACTTCATCAGCACAACAACTTTTTTGAGAAAATGAAAGTGTATCGGAATAAGAAGTTTTTGATGTTTCCATCCCGCATCCTTTTGGATTTAGAGCAAAGGAAATTTGAACCAAATGATCGCCACAATAATGAAAATTGAGTGCCATGCCCATTTTGGAGTGGACAAACAAAATAATCAGTAAAAAGAGCTTTAATTGATTCATAATCACAATTATTAGACAAATATACTACTATTTAATATGCATTACCAAAAAGCATACCAAAAGCCATAGTTATCATGATTAGATTTTCAATCAAAGTAGCTTCTGTCATGGGTAAATTGAGAACTGTTCCTAGGCAAGCGCATTGAATTTTATTTTTACTTCTTAGGGAAGACAAAACACCGAAAGTTGTAATAGATAAAACAATCAGGCTTACCCACAAAGCAAGAGTAATTCTAAAACGAAATAAAAATAATAATCCTAATGCGGTTTCAATGAAAGGATACAACCAACCATAAATAGGAAGGATTTTTGAAAGTGGGTCATACATTGCAAAAGATTTTGGAAAAGATTTATAGCCCAAAAACTTAAAAAAACTAAATACAATAAAAAACAGTCCCATGAAATCCATCATATATCCAGAAATTGATAACGCTGGAAACTGTAAAAAGGTTGCTCCAAATACTATGTAGAGGAGTATTAAAAATAAGGGGGAAAGTTCTTTTGTTTTAGATTTTTTTTGACTCTTTGTTCCTTGAACTGAGTATTTAGATCCCAGTTTGTCTTCAATTGAACTCAAAGAAATAGCTTTGGAAGTTTTCAATTTAGTTGAGCCAGATTTTAAATCTACCTCAATATCTTTGACTCCCGGATAAGAATTTAACACTTTTTCAACTGCTGTCTTACAATTTCCACAAGTCATCCCTTGTATTACGAATTTTTGCTGCATAATAAACTTCGTTAATTTTTAATGCATAAAAATGATTTTCTGTGATTTAAAATCAAATAATGACCGGCCGCTAATATTGATATTTCTTTGAATAAAAGTAAACATAATTTAGTTCATAAAATGATTTAAATTAAGTTTTGAATTTAAATCATTGGAAATAAATTTTAATACTTTTGTGAGAAATAATTTTTCATTGGAATCAAATCAAAAACTACTTTATTTGATCTCAGCTTTTCTTGAAGTTGAAAATAGTAGTATTGAAACAAAGCTTACCGAAATCTGTGTGTTATTGAAAAAAGAAAACAAAGCTTACGATTGGGTGGGTTTTTATTTTAGTAACCATAAAAGAAAAACACTCCACCTTAAGGCATTTGCTGGAATCCCAACGGATCATATTACAATTCCTTTTGGGGAAGGTATTTGTGGACAAGTTGCTGTTTCCAATAAAAATTTTGTGGTAGATGATGTGTCTGATCAAGAGAATTACATTGCTTGTGATATCAATGTAAAATCTGAAATTGTTGTTCCAATTTTAGTGAATCAAACTAACATCGGACAAATTGATGTCGATTCCAATACCATTAATGCTTTTAACCAAAAAGATGTTTTACTTCTTGAACAAGTAAATAATCTTGTGGGTAACTATATTTTATCCAATAATATATCAATAAACATTTCCTAAGATGATTTCAACACACAAAATTAGTTCGGCCTTAATCTCAGTTTTTGACAAAGAAGGGCTAGCTCCAATAATCAAAAAATTGGACGCTCTTGGTGTAACTCTATATTCAACTGGAGGGACTGAAAAGTTTATTCAAGAATTGGGATATGATGTTATTGCTGTGGAAGAAGTTACCTCATATCCATCAATTCTTGGTGGAAGAGTAAAAACCCTTCACCCAAAAGTATTTGGGGGAATTCTAAACCGTCAAAGTGTATCCTCTGATCAGGCAGAAATGAAGCAATACCAAATTCCACAAATTGACTTGGTAATCGTTGACTTATATCCATTTGAAAAAACAGTATCATCGGGAGCACCAGAACAAGATATCATTGAAAAAATTGATATTGGTGGTATTTCTTTAATCCGTGCAGCTGCAAAAAACTTTGCCAGTGTAATTTGTGTTTCTAACAAAGATGATTACAAAGAGTTTTTAGATATATTAAACGCTACTGGAGGACAACCTGGTATCGACCACAGAAAACATTTTGCTGCAAAAGCATTCAACATATCATCGCACTATGATACTGCAATTTTCAACTACTTTAATTCCGAATCAGATCAACCAAAGCTCAAGCTGAGTGTCCTTGAATCTAAAAATCTTCGATATGGAGAAAACCCCCATCAAAAAGGAATATTTTTTGGACCATTAAATGATTTATTAGATCAAATTCATGGAAAAGAAATTTCATACAACAATTTATTAGATATTGATGCTGCAGTCCAATTAATGCATGAATTTCAAAATGAAAAACCAACTTTTGCCATTTTAAAACACAATAATGCTTGTGGTTTTGCAACAAGAGAGAGCTTAGTTAAAGCTTATGTTGATGCATTGGCTGGCGACCCAGTTTCGGCATTTGGAGGGGTTTTAATTTGTAATCGAAAAATAGATGTTGTTACTGCTGAAAAAATTAACAGCTTGTTTTGCGAAGTTATTATCGCACCAGAATATGATGCTGAATCATTAGAAATATTGAAAAGTAAAAAAAATCGTGTGCTCCTAGTTCAAAAGGGTAATAAGCTGCTTGAAACATCTGTAAGAACTTGTCTTAATGGCTATTTGGTTCAAGACAAAGATTTTATCACTGACAATGAAAATAATTTGACTGTATCAACCAAAATTGCCCCCACAAACGAGCAAATAAAAGACCTTTTATTTGCTTCAAAAATATGTAAACACACCAAATCAAATACGATAGTGCTTGTGAAAAACAATCAACTGTTAGCTTCTGGTACTGGTCAGACGTCTCGTGTTGATGCTTTAAAACAAGCAATTGAGAAAGCAAAGAGCTTTGGATTTAGTCTTGAAAATTCTGTGATGGCAAGTGATGCTTTTTTTCCATTTCCAGATTGTGTTGAAATAGCTTTTAATGAAGGTATATGTTCAGTAATCCAGCCAGGAGGGTCGATTAAAGATCAACTTTCTGTTGATTTTTGTGATGCAAACAAAATGTCAATGGTATTCTCTGGGATTCGTCATTTTAAACATTAATTTTAGTACATTTGGATAATACCAATTAAAAAAAAATATTATGGGTTTTTTTGACTTCCTCACCGAAGAAATTGCTATTGATTTAGGAACTGCAAACACCTTGATTATTCACAGGGATAAGGTTGTTGTTGATAGTCCTTCAATTGTTGCTATTGATCGTACTACTTCTAAAGTAATTGCTATAGGATTAGAAGCAAGTATGATGCAAGGGAAAACTCATGAAAACATCAAAACCATTAGACCATTAAAAGATGGTGTAATTGCTGATTTTAACGCTTCTGAGCAGATGATCAACATGCTTATAAAAAGTATTCCAACCCTAAAGAATAAATTGATTACTCCTTCTCTCAGAATGGTTATTTGTATTCCATCTGGAATTACTGAAGTAGAAATGCGAGCTGTCCGGGAATCTGCAGAACGTGTAAATGGAAAAGAAGTATATCTGATTCATGAACCCATGGCTGCAGCTATTGGAATTGGAATTGACATCAAACAACCCAAAGGAAACATGATTGTTGACATAGGTGGTGGTACAACAGAAATTGCTGTTATTGCTTTATCTGGAATCGTTTGTGATAAATCAGTCAAAATTGCGGGGGATGTTTTTACTAATGATATTGTTTATTATATGCGTCGCCAACACAATTTATATGTTGGTGAACGGACTGCTGAAAAAATCAAACTAACCATTGGAGCAGCACTTGAAGATCTTGACAACCCACCAGATGAAATGTCCGTTCAGGGAAGAGATCTATTGACTGGAAAACCCAAACAAGCAATGGTATCTCATCGAGAAGTAGCAAAAGCATTGGATAAATCTATTCTTAGAATTGAAGATGCAATAATGGAGGCACTTTCTCAAACTCCTCCAGAATTAGCTGCAGACATATATAACACTGGGATTTATTTAGCTGGAGGTGGATCAATGCTTCGTGGCTTAGACAAAAGAATTTCACTTAAAACCGATCTCCCGGTTTATATTGCTGAAGATCCTTTACAAGCAGTTGTACGTGGTACAGGTATTGCTCTAAAAAACATTGAACGTTACAAGACGATATTGAATAAATAAGCACTAATATGCAATGGTTCTTAACCACTTTAATAAAATATAAGAACTTTCTGTTTTTTATTGTTTTGTTAGGGATTGGGATTGTTTTTTCTAGTACAGGAAGTAATTTTCATCGAACAAAACTTCAAAAATTTGGACATATAATTTCTGGTGAACTTTTCAAACCAATTTATAATTCAAAGTCGTATTTAAATCTTAATCAAACTAATGAACTTTTATTAAAAGAAAACAGTCACCTTCGCCAAGAACTTTTAAATTACAAAAAACTTGAAGCTTCAAAAAATATAGATCCCCTCGATTCATCTTTATCAGATTATTTGGTTCACTCAGCTGAAGTGGTAAGAAACAATTATGCTAATGCAAGAAACGTTTTGATTTTAGATAAAGGAGGCAATGACGGAATCAAAAAAGATATGAGTGTTATTGGTCCCAATGGCATCATTGGAATTATAAAACAAACCAGTCCTAATTTTTCAAGTGTAATTTCAATTCTCTACCAAGATTTTAAAATAAATGCTAAGCTTATGCACACTGGAGCTTTTGGATCCTTATACTGGGAAGGTAGAGATCCTAGAAAGATGATGTTTTCTGATGTTTCTGTAATTAACAAAATAGCAAAGGGAGATACTATCGTCACTGGTGGAATGTCTGCCTATTTCCCGGAAGGAATTCCAATAGGTAAAATTACTAAATTTGAAACTCCTACTTCTGGAGGATACTATATTATTGAAGTAAAATTATTCAATAATCTGACTAACTTAGAACATGTATATGTGATTGATAACAAATCAAGATCAGAATTTCTGGATCTACAAAAGCAAGATAAAAATGCTTCAAGATAACATCAAAATCCTAATAAGTATTATTGTTTTGGTTTTAATTCAAACCTTAATATTTAATCAAATTACTCTTTTTGGTTTTTCTTATCCTACAGTATATTTATTTTTCGTGATTAGTTACCGTTTTGATAAATCTCAATTTATTTTAATTTTTTTAGGTTTTTTATTGGGTCTGACTATCGATTTACTTCAAGGTTCTTCTGGGGCAAATACTATTGCAACACTTTTTATTAGTTTTCTTCGACCCTTAATAATTAAATTTTCTTTTGGAAATAATTTAGATTCCATTTCATTATTAAATATGAATTCGAAAACCAGTAATCAAGTAGTTTATACCGCTTCAATAATAATAGTTCATCAAGTTATCTTGCAATGCGTTGCATACTTGGATTTCGATCATTTTATGGTTATTTTTCGCAATACAATCATAAATTCTACTTTAACTTTTATAATACTGTTTTCTTCTGTAACACTTTTTAAAAGCAAGAACTGATGAGGAAGTTACTCTTAGCTGGACTTACTTTAATTATAAGTTTAGTATTTATTGTACGTCTACTTCAACTTCAGGTACTTAACACATCTTATCAAAAGCTTTCAGATAATAATGCAATACTTACAATATCCGAATATCCTGAACGTGGTTTTATTTATGACCGAAATGGTGAACTTTTAGTTGCAAACCAGGCGGCTTATGACGTTATGATTATCCCAGAAAATGTAATTCCTTTTGATACCCTTGCTTTTTGTGCTTTAGTAAATGTTTCTAAAAACACCTTAATTAATAATTTAAAAAAGGCAAGGCAATTTTCAAAACGCCTTCCTTCTGTCGTGGTTAATCAATTACCCAAAGAGACCTATGCTAAATTGCAAGAGCAAATGTGGAAATTCCAAGGTTTTTTTATTCAAAAAAAATCACTTAGGAATTATCAAATTAATTTTGGTGCAAATATTTTAGGGTATGTTAGTGAAGTTAATAATAATGATATTAAAAAAGACGAGTACTATCAACCTGGAGAATTAATAGGAAGACAGGGAATTGAGAAATCTTACGAAAAAGAATTAAGAGGTGAAAAAGGAAAACGCTTTCTTCAAAAAGATAGATTCAACAGAATAATTGGAGATTATAAAAATAAATCTTTCAATGTTAAACCAAAAGTGGCCCAAGACATCCAATTGACTTTAGATGCTACTCTTCAAGAATATGGTGAGTTTTTAATGCAAAATAAAAGAGGTGGAATAGTAGCCATTGAGCCATCTACAGGTGAAATTCTGGCCCTAATTAATGCACCATCATATAATCCCAATTTATTAGTTGGAAGAGATCGATCTAAGAATTACAAAAAACTTGCTCGAGACACCTTATCCAAACCCTTGTTCGATAGAGGACTTCAAGCACTTTACCCCCCTGGATCTCCCCTCAAAACATTAAATGCCCTTGTAGCACTTCAAGAAGAAGTAATTACTTCAGAAACAAAATTTAAATGTAATGAAGGACATTATTATGCTCATGGAGCTTTTATGGAATGTCATTGTAGAAAAGGTTCTCGAAATGATTTACTCAAAGGAATATATAATTCTTGCAATACCTATTTTGCCAATACATACAAAAGAATCATTGAGAAATATGAAACTCCTGAAAAAGGACTTAATCAGTGGAATGAACATTTAAAGAGTTTTGGTCTTGGCAATTATCTTGGATATGAATTATCGGTTGGAAAAAAAGGTTTTATTCCGAATTCTTCATACTATGATCAATGGTATTCAAAAGGAGGTTGGAAAGCAGCAACCATAATTTCAAATGCAATTGGTCAGGGAGAAGTTTTAACAACCCCAATTCAGCTTGCAAATTTTACCGCAGCTATCGCAAATAGGGGCCATTATTTTACACCTCATTTCCTTCGTTCAGTTTCGGGAGATTCAATCCCTCAAAAATTTATTCAAAAAAATACAAGCATCGACCCAAAACATTTTGAAGTTGTAATCGATGGAATGCACAAGGTTATTGAAAAAGGAACGGCTCGAATTGCTCGAATCAAAGGTATAGATGTTTGTGGTAAAACAGGAACAGCTGAAAATTTTATCAAAATTAATGGTGTTCGAACTCAGCTCACTGATCATTCAATTTTTGTCGCATTTGCTCCTAAAGATAATCCTAAAATTGCTCTTGCTGTATTTATAGAAAATGGATATTGGGGAGGGAGATGGGCAGCTCCAATAGCAAGCTTAATGATTGAAAAATATATTAATGGTGTAATTGAGCGTTCTTGGCTTGAAAAAAGAATGGCCGACGGAAATCTAACCAATGAATACCAAAAACCTTACTTGGGTAAACCATTTAAAATAAATGAATAAAAGTTTTTATCGTCTTGATTGGATTTCTATTTTTATCTATCTAGCTCTTGTAAGTTTTGGATTAATAAATATATATTCTACAAACTACAATGAAAATTCTAATCTTTTAAATTTTGATATTCCTGTAGGAAAGCAGTTTTTATTTTTCCTCGTAAGCCTAGTTATAGCTATAGTAATTTTAATTACAAAAGCAAAAGTATTTGAGAGATTTGCAAGTATATTTTACTTACTATCTATTTTATCCCTAATAGGGCTTTTTATTTTTGGGAAAAACATATCTGGAGCTACTTCGTGGTATACTTTTGGAGGAATTGGGCTTCAACCTTCTGAATTTGCTAAAATTACGACAGCCTTAGCTGTGTCAAAAATTTTAAGTGAAATTCAAGTCGATTTGAAAAAAATAAAATCCTTACTTCAAATTGTTTTTGTTATTGCATTTCCTATGTTCCTAATTATTATTCAACCAGATCCTGGAACTGCATTGGTTTTTGTAGGGTTGATTTTTGTATTGTTTAGAGAAGGATTAAACATCATTTTTTTATTGATTATAATTGGCCTTATTTTATTTTTTATTCTAGCTCTTTTAGCTCCCTTACCATTTATCTTTACAAGCATAATTACACTATTAATTTCCTTGTATTTTTTCTCAAAAAAATTAAATAAAAAAGCATCTTTATTGCCTTACCTGATTGTTATAATTTTTAGTTGTGGTTATGTGTATTCAGTAGATTATATTTTCAATACAGTTTTTGAACAAAGGCATCGTGATCGAATTAATATAATACTAGGAAAAGAGGTGGATAGTCAAGGTATTGGATATAATATTAACCAATCTAAGATTGCAATAGGATCAGGGGGTTGGGAAGGAAAAGGATTTTTACAAGGAACACAAACTAAAGGAGATTTTGTACCTCAACAACACACAGACTATATATTCAGTACTATAGGAGAAGAGTGGGGTTTCTATGGAAGTTCTCTGGTTGTAATTGCCTTTTGCACTTTAATAATTCGAATTCTTTACAGGGCTGAAAATTTAAAAAATAAATTTGCTAGGATTTATGGACATAGTTTAGCAGCAATATTGTTCCTGCATTTCTTTATTAACATAGGCATGTCCATAGGTTTAGTTCCCACTATTGGAATTCCACTTCCATTCATTAGTTATGGTGGATCAAGCTTACTTGCATTTAGCTGCCTATTGTTTATCTTTTTGAATTTAGACGCAAATCGCTTATACGAGTAAAACTAAAGCTTTACATCAAGGGCATCTCTAAGACTATTTCCTAAAATCATGAACGCAAAAACCAAGCTCATTATTGCTATTCCTGGTACAATTGCTAAGTAGGGTTTCCCGAGAAGTATATATCGAAAATGATCCTTAATCATACCTCCCCAACTAGGAACTGGAGGTTGTGCACCAATACCCAAAAAACTCAAGCCACTTTCGATTAAAATTGCACTAGCAAAATTTGCAGCAGAAATTACAATCAACGGTGGTATTATAATAGGAAGAATGTGTTTAACTAAAATTCTATAATCAGAATATCCAAGAACACGAGCCGCTTGAATAAAGGTTTTTTCTTTAACTGATATTACCTGACCTCTAACAACACGTGCAACCTCAACCCACATTGTCAAACCCACAGCTATAAAAACTTGCCAATATCCTTTTCCTAATGCAAGTGTGATTCCTATGACCATCAATAAAGTTGGAATCGACCAAACTACATTAATGAACCATACCATGAAACGGTCTAGTTTTCCTCCAAAATAACCTGCTAGAGCTCCAATAAAAACTCCTACAAGTAAAGATATTATTACGGCTACAAAACCAATTGAAATTGAAATTCGAGATCCAATTAAGACCCTACTCAATAGATCTCTCCCATATTTATCAGTACCTAAAAGAAACGTTTTTTTCGTTACAAATAATTCTTCAACTTGTTTATAAGTTGTTTGAGTTGGGTATCGATTTAGGTTAACGAGTTGAAGATAATCTCGGGATGTCCCGAAAGCTTGAAAAAACAACTTATCTTCTTTCCATACCAATTGCTCAATAGCAATTTCTTCAGTCCCCTTCTCAAAATTAGAATTTGGAAGAATTAATATTTGTGTAGAAAATCCTGGCGGTTTAGAATGGATAGACAAATGCATTTGATTTGCATTTGGGCTACTATCCGGAGCTAATACATAAGCAAATGAAGCAATAAAAGTAATTACCACAATATATAAAACGCTCATTAAACCGAGTCGATCCTCTAAAAAGCGATTTAACACTGTCCCTGTTGACAAAAGTTATTTTTTAATTTGTGCAAGCTTATTTGTTTTGGTAGTAGGTAGAGCTAAATCTTCAAGAACATTTACGGCTTCATAAAGATATATGTCTTTTATTAGGCTTTCTTCCCAACGCAAACGCTTTTCTTTTAGGACATCATCTTGTTCTAATTCGAGCAAGTCTGCATTGGGGCTTTTTAAGGTGTATGAAGCTCGGAATTTATCCAACTCATCATATTTAGATGTTTGATTAGTTCTTGCTTTTCGTTCTTCTATAAAATCCTCGTAATTCAACGAATAGAGTGTATCATCTTGTTGTGCTTTGATCCATTTTGCTTGTTCATCAATCAAAATCATGTAAGCATTATTGGCTATGCGTTCTCTACTTCGTTCTAATGCGTATTCAAAATTCATGTTAACATCCCAAGGTTGATAATTTGCAGGTGAAATTTGATCCCAAGACAAAGGATTATCTTGTGATTGTTCTCCTGTTTCGATATAGGTATATCTTCCAGGGAAAACAACATCACTTTTGACACCCTCCAATTGTGTTGAACCACCATTGATTCTATAAAATTTATCTGTAGTTATTTTTAAGGCACCTAAATCACCATGGGTATTACTGGAAATGATTTTATTTAAATCTACCACGTTTTGAACGGTTCCTTTTCCAAATGTTTGTTTGCTTCCAAGAATTACAGCGCGTCTATAATCTTGCAATGCAGCAGCTATAATTTCTGATGCAGAAGCCGAAAATTCATTTACCATGAGTACCAGGGGTCCAGTCCATGCGATACTCGAATCTTTATCTTCTAAAACTTGTTTTTTACCTCCAGTACTTTTTACCTGAACAATAGGGCCCTCTTTTATAAAAAAACCTGTCATATCAACAACAGTTTGAAGTGATCCCCCTCCATTATTTCTTAAGTCAAGAATAATTCCTTCGACATTGTCGCTCTTCAATTTTTCTATTTCTGCTTTAACATCACTTGCTGCATTACGCTCGCCATAATCTTTAAAATCTACATAAAACTTAGGCAGATGTATCATTCCAAATTTCTTACCATCTTTAATGATTATTGATGATTTTGCAAAAGCTTCTTCTAATTCTACAACATCTCTCACAACTGGTATAACCTCTACCGTTGCATCTACATGTTTAATTGTAAGATAAACAGTTGTTCCTTTCGGACCTTTAATTAATTTGACAACATCGTCAATTCTCATTCCTGTAATGTCTACCGCCTCTTCATTTTCTTGAGCCACTTTGATGATAACGTCTTCAACTTCCAATAATTTATCACGCCAAACAGGTCCTCCGGATATAACCTCAACAATACTAATTTCTTGATTTTTCTTTTGTAATCGAGCTCCAATACCTTCAAATTTTCCTGAAATACTTGTGTCAAAAAGATCCTTTTCCCGTGGAGCAAAATAATAGGTATGTGGATCAAACTGTGTGGCTATAGCATTTAAATAAATTGAGAAATAATCTTTGCGTTCCAAATCTTGTCGAACTTCAAAAAACAAATCCATGTTCTCTCTTGTAATATCACGAGCTTGTTTTTCGAGCTCAAAATTTGAAATCATTACATAAGTACTATCCTTCTCAAATTTCTTTTTTTCTTCTTCCTTTTTATCGGTATAAACACCAAGAGCAGAAAGCTTAAAATAACTCAGCCATACTTGTTTGAGTTCAAATAGTGACTCTGCATATCCCATTTTTTGATAATCTAAATTGACTTCATCTTCTAAAGAAAAGTCAAAAGGTCGATCTAATAAAGGTTTATAAAATGCTTTAATTTGTTCTTGTCGTTGAATAAATTTTTTATAACTGTAGTCAAAAAAATCTAGCTTTGATTCTTTAATTTGATTGTCAAGTTTGGTTTTAAATTGATTCAGATTATCAATATCTGTCTGAATATAAAAACGATGTTGCCCATCGATACTTTCGAGATAGTTCATGAATACATTTTCAGAAAATGAATCATTAATGACTTCCGGGTCATAATGGCCACGTTCTAAGACATAGGACATAATTTCAATTAATAGTTTATCCTTGTCAGGATTGATAGATGAATTGAAAAAAGAAAATCCGTAAATTATACTCAAGGTTAATCCACTGAGAATAAAAATTTTTGTTTTTTTCATTTGGCTATTAAGTTGTTATTAAGAAGTAAGATCATTTGGCATAATCAATTAACAAAAAATAGAATCAAAGATTTTTTTTAAAGATCTATTTTACAACACTAAAGTATGTAAATACAAGGCCTTTGCCAAAAAACACTTCATTTTTTGTATTTAATTAACAACCTTTATACATTGATAATTTCTTAAATTAGCGACAAAGCTACTTTATGAAAGAAAAACCACTAATTCTTGTTACCAATGACGATGGCATTACAGCACCAGGAATACGAACGCTAATTGAAGTAATGAATACCATTGGAGATGTGATTGTTGTAGCGCCTGACAGCTCCCAATCAGCTATGGGACATGCAATTACCATAAATTCCACACTGTATTGTAGTGAAATGAATAATGTTAATGGCCCTCAAAAAGAATATCAGTGTTCTGGAACTCCCGCAGATTGTGTTAAATTAGCAATAAATGAGTTATTGGATCGAAAACCAGACATTTGTGTTTCAGGAATCAATCATGGATCAAATTCATCAATTAATGTTGTATACTCTGGTACCATGAGTGCGGCTTTGGAAGCTGGGATTGAAGGGATTCCTGCCATTGGTTTTTCATTACTAGATTATCGTTGGAATGCAAATTTTAATCCTCTAAAACCCTACATAAAAAAAATAACACGTGCAGCTCTTAAAAACAAACAACGTTCAGATGTAGTTTTAAACGTCAATTTCCCTGTATTACCAGAGGGAGACATCAAGGGCATTCGTGTTTGTCGTCAAGCAAAAGCGAATTGGGTTGAGAAATTTGACAAACGCCAAAGCCCAATGGGAAGAGATTATTATTGGTTAACCGGAGAATTTATTGATGAAGACAAAGGAAAAGATACAGATGAATGGGCTTTAAGTCAGGGTTATATTTCTATTGTTCCCACTCAATTTGACTTAACGGCACATCATGCAATTCAAGAACTAAATAGTTGGGGTTTTGAAAATTAAAGAACGTTTAATAGGAATAGCCATGGGGATAGTTTTGACTTTGATCGGAATGTATTCATTTACTTTGTTTTTTTCAGAAGAAAAAATTGTGGACAGCCTCTATCTTCTCTATTCCAAAAGAAAGTTAGGAGGTTTGATTAGCATAGGTGCATTGCTCAACCTACCTGTGTTTTTTGTTTTTATCAATCAATACCGTTATGACAGGGCTTATGGACTGGTAAGTTTGTTAATCATACTTGTCATTATCATTGGGGTATTAAAATTTATTTAAATTGAAGTATTACATCATCGCTGGAGAAGCTTCGGGAGACCTACACGCTTCAAATTTAATGAAAGCTCTATTGCTGGAGGATCCTGAGGCTGTTTTTAGGTTTTGGGGAGGTGATAAAATGCAAGAGGTAGGAGGTACTTTGGTAAAACATTACAAAGAATTAGCCTTTATGGGTTTTTGGGAAGTTTTTATCAATCTCAAAACAATTTTAAATAACATTGGTTTTTGTAAAAAAGACATCCTAGAATATAAACCTGATGCAATTATTTATATTGATTATCCTGGATTTAATTTGAGAATCGCTGCATGGGCAAAAAAACAAAACTTTAAAAATCTATATTATATAAGCCCACAAATTTGGGCTTGGAAGGAAAAGAGAATTTCAAAAATCAAAAGGGATCTTGACGCCCTTTTTGTAATTTTACCTTTTGAAAAAACGTATTTTAAAGAAAAACACAACTATGAGGTTCAGTATGTTGGGAATCCCTTGGTTGATGTAATTCAAGAGGCAATTCAAGAAAAAGATGATTTCAGAAGTAACCAAAAACTAGATCAAAACACTCCATTAATTGCGTTGTTACCTGGAAGCAGGAAACAAGAAATCCTTAAAATGATGCCAACTTTCATTAAGGTTATTGAACGTTTTCCTCAGTATAAATTCATTGTTGCTGCTGCCCCAGGAATTGATTTTGAATGGTATCAAAAATTTCTAAAAGGCAAAAGTGTTATTTTGGTTCAAAATCAAACATATTCTTTACTCAAAAATAGTTTTGCCGCAATTGTAACTAGTGGAACTGCAACCCTAGAAACAGCACTTTTCAAGGTTCCACAGTTAGTTTGTTATCGAAGTAGTTTTTTGAGCTTTCAAATTGCAAAACGAATCATAACTCTTCCATTTATATCACTGGTAAACTTGATTATGAACCAAAAAGTTGTTTCTGAAATTCTTCAAAATGATTTTACCGTAGAGCGAATTGAAAAAGAATTAAAATCAATAACGGAATCTGAAAAAAGAGAAAAACAATTGAAAGATTACGAGTCATTGAATCAAAAACTGTCTGCGGGAGGAGCTAGTGTGAAAACAGCAAAATCAATTGTTAACTTACTTCAAAATAAAATTTAGCTTAAAAAGTTTATTTTTATAACGTAAACTTCCCAAATTTTATATTAATTTCTCTTATTTTCTGTTTCGTTTTAGATGTTATTTTTTCGTTCCACTTCGAAACAAAAATCTCTAATTTATCTTTACCAATTTTATTGAAGGAGGACCAGCATCATCTGTTCTTCAGGTTGGGGATAAATTTTTAGATGATGTTTCTGGTTTTGAAGCCGAGGCACTAACACTAACTCGATTTGAGTTTGATGAAAACGGCAAGGTATTAACTGTGGGTAACATGACAGAAAATGAATTAATACTGCGACAAACTGGATGGTCAATAACTAGATGAAAATTAAACCCTCCAAATGGAGGGTTTTTTTTATTGTAAATCTCAGGCATATCCTATTCAACTATTTCATGAACATAAATTCCTAGCTCAAAAATTATGCTTACTGTTGGGGGCGTCATTTAAATGTCGGGCATAATACAAGCTATTATCCTTATTTATTAATAACATTTGATTAATCTTGTTATGAATTTTAAAATAGTAGCCATGGAACAGCCATTATTAGGGGAAAAAATTATTGAATTACGAAAACAAAAAGGATTGACTCAAGAAGAGTTAGTTCAAAAATGTAATATTACTGTTCGAACAATTCAAAGAATTGAAGCAGGAGAAACCACTCCAAGAACCTTCACAATAAAAACGATACTGAATGATGCTTTGGGTTATGAATATGAAAAAGTATTTTAAAAAGAATACAAAGGAGGAAAGTTTGATAAAATAGTCAGATTCTTACCAAGTAATTTTAAGCAGGTGTTAAAGATTTCATTTGTAGCCGGAATAATTTACTTTATTTTTGGTTTTTTTGAAACTGCATACTACACAAAATCTTTATTCAATTTATCCTCCGAGGCTAATTGGTATGATTTACGAATAAATAACTTTGAAAGTTATTCCAGTATTTCAACCTTTATTCTTATCAAAATCGTATCGATCGTATTGTTTACCCTCTTTATGCGAGGATTCGTTCTGATCGGAAGTTACTACAAAAATTATTTAATCGAGTTCATGTCTTTTTTAATGATAATTGTGCATTTGATTTTTGAAATTTCAGAAATTGTATCTGTTAATTTTGACGGTCATTTAGACTATTTAATTTGGATCTCTAGAGCTGTGACTTTTGGAATTATCATGGTTTTTTTCGGACTAGGAATATTCAAATTACATTTAGGAAACTTACCCAAGGTGGCTGGAGTTTTTGAAATTCTAACAGGTATTTGTTTTGCAACTATTTTTCTATCTGGATTTGGGTTAATTTTATTAATCCCCTTAGAACTTCTAGAAATATTAATACTCCATAAGGTAATTTCAAAAATAAACTAAATCTAAAATATTTTTTGTGCTTCAACCTTAAATAATTTAGAGGAACAATCTTAAAAAGAAAAACAGGAAATTGATGAGATCCTGTTTTTTGGGCTAAAGAATTAATTTCGCAAATAAGATTTTAAAGACAAAAAAATTCTTCAAGAGAATGAAATAATTGAGGTAATTGTAGATGAGAGTAATTATTCCAATATTAAAAAAGAGGAAGGGAAAAAGTTGTAACAGCTACAAGGTAAGGTTTTTTGATGCCCAGAAACAGGGACCTTATTTACCTCGAAATCGAGGAATGAAATTTTTTAAGTATTTCTGTAAATCATCTGGGCCTTGAAAAACCATATAATCACCTTGTTTAATGATTTTTAAATACGGTTCTAGTTGTTGAGCAGTGTAATAACCAACTACTGGCATAATTGGATCACCATCTTCACTAAAAAAAACCAATGTAGGATACCCTTTAATCCCTAAAAATTGTGTGAACTGATGTGTTGCATTCCTGCCTTTTCTTCGCTCATCATAGTTTGGATTAAGGTATTTTTGATTGTAAAATTCAATTTCTTCATTTCCTTCTGCATTGAATTTTACGGCATAGTAATATTCAGAAACATAACGAACCAAATCAGGGTTTTTAAAGGTTTTTTTATCTAACAATTTACACGGACCGCACCATGTTGTGTAAACATCCATTATTATTTTTTTAGGCTCTGTTTTTTGAGCCTCAAATGCTTCTGCCAAACTCATCCATTTGATCTGTTGAGCATAGGTGTTTATTGAACCTAAAAACAATAAAACTAAAAATCTAACATTCATAAACAATAATCATTTAGTGCACATCTCCCATTAATCTATTCAAAAATGGAGCCATTAGAAGAACAATAACTCCAGCACCTAAAGAGTACTTAGCTATTAAATCAAATCCTTCAATATAAACATATAATGAATCGAAACCACCGATGTTAGTTGAATCACTTTCAACTGCCAGTTGTTTCCCTATAAAACCAACAACTTGGAAGGCATAGGAAGACGATAAAAACCAAATTCCCATCATAAAAGCTACGATTCGTTCAGGAGATAAATCGGTGATTTTTGACAATCCTACTGGAGACATAAAAAGCTCTCCAATAGAAAGCATAAAATACATTATAATCAAATATGCGAAAGGAACCATCCCATTTTCATCTGCTGAACCCCCACTTAAAGATAAAACATAGAAACTCAACCCAGCCAAAAGTAATCCAAGTCCAAATTTATAAGGTGTTCTTGGATTTTTCTTTTTCTTCATCAAAAAAGTAAATAATAATGAAATTGGAATTGACAAAATAATTATAAACAATGAATTCAAGGAATTAGTTTGAGAAGCATTGACAAATTCGAGGTTAACATTTCGATCTGCAAATAAAGTAATTACGCTTCCCGAGAGCTCATGAAAACCCCAGAAAATAGTCATAAATACCGTAATAAAAATTGCTACAATTAACTTTTTACGTTCTTTAACTGTTGATTTAACCAGAATATATCCAAGATAAAAAACAACCAAAATTCCAATTAATTTAAATAAGAGATTAACCACATTTTGGTCTCCCAGAAAAGTACCTTCTTCACCTAATGATTTATAAGAAGCCAACATCAAAGCAATTACAGGAGCAGATGAAAACGCTAAAATAGAAATCCAATTATCTTTTGAAACTCCTAAAATTATTTTATCCAACCTTCCTGAAATGGGAGGTAAGCCTTTATCCTGAAAAACTCCTTTCTTTATTCCACTCCAAAAGAACATTAATCCTGTTAACATTCCTATTCCAGCTAATCCAAATCCGTAATGCCATCCATAAGCTTGCCCGAGCCATCCACATAGCAAGGGAGCAATAAATCCACCAATGTTAATTCCCATATAAAATATGACAAAACCCGAATCTTTTCTTGGATCATTTTCTTTGTAAAGTGCAGCAACGAATGTCGATATATTGGGCTTAAAAAAACCATTCCCAACTACAATAAATCCTAGGGCTAAATAAAAAGTAAGATCACTTTCTATAGCTAAAACAAAATGTCCAAGAGCCATTAAAAATCCACCTAAGAGAATTGATTTTCGAAAGCCCAGTAAAGAATCTGAAACTCGTCCTCCAATAACAGTACTTGCATACACCAAAGAACCATATGATGCATATACTGCGGCGGCGGCATAATCGCGAGTTGCAAGTGCTTCAAAAATAACATTAACCATGTATAACGTTAGTAAAGCTCGCATTCCATAAAAACTAAAGCGTTCCCATAACTCAGCAAAGAAAAGATATAAAAGACCTTGTGGGTGCCCTAGAAAAGAAGAATCTAACGCTGTATCAGATGAATTGTTATTTGACATAATGAATTATAATTTTGTGAGTATAAAGTTAGTCATCTTATTATAAAGATGAAGACGAGTATTTCCGCCATAAATTCCATGATTTTTGTCCGGATAAATCATCCAATCAAAAGTTTTATTTTCCTGAACCAAAGCCTCTACCATTCGCATGGTGTTTTGCAGATGGACATTATCGTCACCAGAGCCATGAATCAAAAGGTAGTCTCCTTTTAGCAATTCAGGATAATTAAAAGGTGAATTTAAATCGTATCCATCAGGGTTTTCTTGAGGAGTACGCATAAAACGTTCAGTATAAATAGTATCGTAAAACCTCCAACTGGTTACTGGTGCAACTGCAATAGCCAAAGAAAATACATCATTCCCCTTTAGGATACAATTGGTTGACATATGCCCACCATAACTCCATCCCCAAATTCCTATTCTTTCATGATCAATAAATGATTTTTTTCCTAAAATTCGAGCAGATTCAATTTGATCCAATGTTTCAAAATAAACCAACTGCATATAGGTTACTTTTTTAAATTCAGAACCCTTAAAACCAGTACCACGGCCATCTACGCAGGCTACAATAATTCCTTTTTGGACTAGACTCTGATGCCAAAAGTCGCGTTCATCATTCCATTTATTGGAAACTTCTTGTGATCCAGGTCCAGAATACTGAAACATCAATAAGGGGTATTTTTTGTTTGGATCAAAATCTTTAGGTTTTATCATCCACATATTAAGTTTATTCCCATTGACTTCTATTGTTGAAAACTCTTTTGGGGAAACTTTATAGTCAGCAAGCTTATTTTTTAATTCACTATTATCTTCAATGGAACGAAGTATTTTTCCTGAAGCAGTTGATCGAAGATTGAAAATGGTGGGAGTGTTACTATCTTCATACGTATGAATATAATATTTATAATCTGCACTGAAAGCAACACCATTAGTTCCCTTTTCTGGACTTAAAGCACGTTTACCGGTCCCGTTAAGTTTGATGGAATAAACAGCACGTTCGGTACTTCCGGGTTCAACAGATGCATAATACAACTCCTTTGTTTTTTCTTGAAATCCAAAAAAACGAGTTACTTCCCACTCTCCTTGTGTGATTTGTTTTTTTAAGGTACCATCTGCCTTATAATGGTATATATGATTAAATCCATCTCGATCGCTAGTCCATAATAAACTTCCATCTTTTAAAAACCTTAAATTATCATGAACATCCACATAAGCCTTATCCTTTTCTTCGATAATTATTTCTGCAAAACGCTTCTCAATGTCATAAGTCCAAAGTTTTAAATGATTTTGGTGGCGGTTCATGGTTTGAACAATCAATTTATTTTTATCAGGACTGAATTGTATTCTAGGAATATAATAAGGCTCCTCCCCTAGTTTTATTTTTGACAACGTCTGTTCTTTAATTCTATATAAATACAAAGAAACAAGTGCATTTTCTTCACCAGCCTTGGGATATTTAAAGGTATAGGGAAAGGGATATAGTCCTTGGCCTACAATATTCATTGAATAAGTTGGAACTTGAGTTTCATCAAATTGCATAAAAACCAATGCAGTACTATCAGCGTTCCAATCAAAAGCGCGAACAAAGCCAAATTCCTCTTCATAAACCCAATCGGTTAAACCATTTATGATGTGCTCACTTCCCTCTTCAGTTACTTGGACGATTGAATCAGATGCTAAATCTTTAATGTAAATATTTCGATTAAAAACAAATGCGATTTTAGAACCATCTGGCGAAAATTTTGGCTCTTGAACTTTGGCTCCAAAAAGCAAAGAAGATTTTTTTGAAGCACGGTCATAGACATAATATTGTGCTCGTTTAGACCTTCTGTATATTGATTGTGAATTGGTTTCCAATAACAACTTACTTTCATCTTTAGAAAAACTATAAGATGTAAAATAAGGAAGTAAAGCAGAGGTGGCAGAATTTACGATTTCTCCGGCTAATTTTGCAGTTGCATAATCATAGGCTACAACTTTTGATGTTCGTTTTTTCGGGTCTAATTCTAGAACGGAATATTGACTAGTAGAGGTTAGTGGGTGAATTTCTTGAAGACTTTTGGGTGAGAAATCAAAATCCCATATTTCTTCATTTGTTATTTCCTTTTCTTGGGCAACTAGTGCTAGAGGAAATACTATGACTAGGGCAAATCGAAATAATTTCATTTTGTTTTTTTAAATTCAAAATACTCATCCAAATTAGTAATTTTCAACTTGACAATAAAATTAAGAAGTAAAAGATTCTTTTATGAAAACTGTATCTTTGGTTTTCAAAAGTATACTATGTCTAAAAACATTGTCGGATTTTCAAAACGCACTAAGGAAGAAAAAATTGATTGGTTGATTTCTAACTACTTTAATGGCACTAATGAAGCAAAACAATTGTTAAAATCGTATTGGAATTCAGATGAAAAACTTCAAAGAATCCATGATGAGTTTATTGAAAATACAGTTTCTAATTTTTACTTACCCCTTGGTGTAGCTCCTAACTTTATCATCAATAATAAAGAATATACACTTCCAATGGTTATTGAAGAAAGCTCTGTAATTGCTGCTTCAGCGAAAGCTGGAAAATACTGGGGTAGTCGAGGAGGATTTAAAACTTCAATTTTAGGACAAGAAAAAATAGGACAAGTACATTTTATGTTCTCTGGTGATCCAAAAAAATTATATGATTTTTTTAATGCCATTGAGCATTTATTCTATAGTGAAACTTCAGAAATAACAAAAAACATGTCTGTTCGAGGTGGAGGAATCACCTCCATTAAACTCATAGATAAAACCGCAGAATTAAATCATTATTTTCAACTCCATGCTTGTTTTAATACGGTGGATTCTATGGGAGCAAATTTTATTAATTCATGTTTAGAACAATTTGCAAAAACACTAGTTAGGGAAGCTTCTAATTCTGATCTTATTAAAGAAGAAGAACCTCTGGAGGTTGTAATGAGTATTCTGTCAAACTATGTTCCTAATTGTGTTGTAAAAGCAGAAGTTCGATGTGCTATCGATGATTTAGAAGAAGAGGATGGACTTAGTAAACGTCAGTTTGCTGAAAAGTTTGTTCGTGCTGTAGAAATTGCTTGTGTTGAACCCTACCGAGCAGTTACCCACAACAAAGGAATTATGAATGGTATAGATGCTGTAATTCTTGCCACTGGAAACGATTTTAGAGCTGTCGAAGCTGGAATACACGCATATGCATCAAGAACAGGTCAATACCGAAGTTTGAGTAATGCATTTGTTGATGGTGATGATTTTTACTTTGAACTTCAAATTCCTTTAGCAATAGGAACTGTTGGTGGATTAACCAATCTTCACCCTCTTGTAAATTGGTCTATGGAATTGCTAGGAAATCCAAATGCAACTGAATTGATGGAAATTATAGCTGTAGCTGGTTTAGCACAAAATTTTGGAGCACTTCGCTCTTTGATTACTTCGGGGATTCAAAAAGGGCATATGAAAATGCATTTACTCAATATTCTGAACCAACTCAAGGCAAATGATAATCAAAAAGAAGTCGCAATAGAATATTTTAAAACAACTCCAGTGACTTTTAGTTCTGTAACGGAGTTTTTAAAAAACTCTTAAGATGAAATTTTACAGCCCCGGTAAATTATTAATATCAGCTGAATACTTCGTGCTCTCTGGTGCCCAGGCATTGGCACTTCCAACCCAAATGGGTCAGCACATGAAAGTTGAACCCATTGAAGAACATATGCTTCAATGGAAAAGTTATGATCTTAATCAAAATCTCTGGATGGAGTCATCCCTTTCAATCGAAAATTTTGAAATCCTAGAAACTAAAAATACCCCTTTACCTTTAATTGAGAAACTACAAGTCAGTTTAAGATACGCCAGAATCCTTCGGCCTGACTTCTGTAAAAAAGGGCATAAAGTATCTACTCAATTAGACTTTGACCGAAGCTGGGGATTAGGTTCTTCCTCTACCTTCATTCATAATCTAGCCCAATGGGCAAAAGTAAATCCTTTTGAGCTGTTAAATAAAACTTTTGGGGGAAGTGGTTATGATGTTGCTATTGCTCAAGTCCAAAAAGCAATTCTATATTCTCGAAATCAAAACCACCCTATAATTGAGGGCATAGATTTCAATCCTCCTTTTATCAATCAATTATATTTTGTTCATCTCAATCAAAAACAAGACAGTCATAAAGAAGTTGTTGCTTATAACAAACGTCCTAAACCCTCTCAAGAGTTGATAGAACAAATGAATCATCTTACCGCAGATTTATCATCAGAAACTTCGTTAACCTTATTTGAAGAACTTTTGACAAAACATGAAAAATTAGTTGGAAATCTAATTGGAAAACAACCGATTCAGGAACGATTATTTCCTGACTTTGAGGGACAAATAAAAAGTCTAGGAGCTTGGGGAGGAGATTTTATTCTTAGCACCGGTAAGTCGTCTCCTACTTATTTTAAAGAAAAAGGATATCCTCTTATTCTTCCTTATTCTAAAGTAATTGCTTCATAGAATAATATTGAGGGCTGATTAATGAATTTTGAGCCACAAAAAAACCTCTGTAAAACAGAGGTTTTTTTGTAGATATTATTTTCTTAATAATACAGGGAACGGTTATCCTCAATGGTAGCTGAAGATTCTAAAGCTTGAATTACTAAACTTCCTACTTTTTCACGCTCTTGTTGTGCTAAGTTACTTGCATAAAGACTATAATCCTCTAAATCTTGAACAATATTTTTTGAGGTTACTTGAAGCATATACATTCCATTATTCCCAGTTATCAATCCAGAAGTTGAATCAACATCCAATGCAAATGCAGCTCCAACTACATAGGGTTCATTTCCTGCTCCTACCAAAGTAGCACTTTTTTGGTTTACTGCAAATGCAGAAACAACCTCAAGACTATTACTTGCAGCTAAATCCTCAAGAGATTTATTTTCGCTAT
>Ga0233438_10000570_pt1 | contig 45916 bp, 42 predicted proteins | sample SI_123_September_FD_182720 | JGI IMG/M metagenome (GOLD analysis project Ga0233438, IMG submission 182720) | Seawater microbial communities from Saanich Inlet, British Columbia, Canada - SI_123_September2016_10_MG | ecosystem: Environmental > Aquatic > Marine > Inlet | place: Canada: British...
CCAATATTCAAGAAATTTTAGAGTCTTAAAATTTACACGTTTACTGTCCAACCAAATAAATCTTCCGCTTTGTTTGTTTGAATGTCTGTGATGCGTTTTTTTAATCGTAACCCATATGGGTTTTCAATATCTGGTAAATCGTAATCAGCACCATTAAATCCAAAGGTGGCGATTGGAGAAATAACGGCGGCAGTTCCTGCTCCAAACATTTCTTTTAAACTCCTGTTTTTTGAGGCTTCCACAATTTCAGTAACGGTAAATTTTCGTACTTCAACTTTGATACCTTCGTCTTTAGCTATATCAAGAATACTTTTTCTTGTGATACCATCTAAAATTCGATCACTTGTTGGTCCTGTGATAAGTGTATCATTGATACGTACAAAAATATTCATTGCACCCGCTTCTTCAATATATTCATGCGTATTATCGTCCGTCCAAATCACTTGGTGATAGCCTTTGTCAATCGCTAATTGAGTCGGGTAAAACTGCCCAGCATAGTTTCCACCTGCTTTGGCATATCCAACACCTCCATTTGCAGAACGCGAGTATTTTTGTTCAATAAGCACTTTCACTTTTCCTGCAAAATATGCTCCAGAAGGAGCTGTACAAATTATAAATTTATAAGCATCTGCCGGAGAAGCATGAAAGCCTTCGCCAGTAGCAAATATAATCGGTCGGATATAAAGAGAACTTCCATTTTGCGTTGGGATCCATTGTTCATCTACTTTAAGCAATGCTTTCAAGCCATCCATAAATAACGCTTCTGGTACTTCAGGGATGGACAAGCGTTTGGCAGAAATATTAAAACGTTTAAAGTTTTCGTCTGGACGAAACAACCATGTTTTTTTATCTGCATCTTTATAGGCTTTCATCCCCTCAAAAATTGATTGTCCGTAATGAAAAATCTTTGCTGAAGGCATAAGTGAAATAGGTTGAAAAGGAACAATTCCAGGAGTTCCCCAGGCACCATCCTTATAATCACAAACCAACATGTGGTCAGAAAAAACGGTTCCAAATCCAAGATTTTTAAAATCAATACTGTCGATTTTTGACGCTGTAGTAGGAGTTACTTTAATTGTATTCATGTATTCGTTTTAACTTTTCTTGTTTACAAATTTACAGAAATAAATGCTTCGACAATATCATTCTTTCAAAACTTCTTATATTTATGCGTTATTTAAAATTTAAACCAAACCAATGAAAAATATCCTTTTAATTCTAATACTAGCGATCTCCTTACAGTCCTGTAAACAAAAGGGACAACCGGCACAGACTCCAATTCAAGTGGGATCGACAGTCTATGAAGGATATGGTGCTGTTTTAGATGCTCAATCGGCACTCTCAATTAATGATTTAGCAACTTCGTTTTCAACAATGAAAAAGACCGATACTTTATTCACAAAAGTTCAAGGTACTATCAAAGAAGTATGTTCCAAAAAAGGCTGTTGGATGGTGCTAGATATGGGCGATGAAAAAGATCTGATGGTTCGTTTTAAGGATTATGGTTTTTTCATGCCTTTAGATGCTAAAGGAGATGTCATTATTAATGGATTTGCTACTATTTCTGAAACTTCTGTAGAGGACTTAAAGCATTATGCAGAAGATGCAGGTGCCTCTGAACTAGAAATCAAAGCTATTGTAGCTTCTAAACTTACTTATAGTTTTGAAGCAGATGGTGTGCTTTTAGCAAATTAATTATGAAGCGAAGCATCATAACTACTTCAGATGGATCCAAAACCATTCAAATTGAAGATTGGGACGAACAATACCATTCTATCCATGGAGCCATTCAAGAATCCAAACATGTGTTTATCAAAACTGGGTTGCATCATTTTGTGAATTTATACAATCCAACAGCTATTAATATCCTTGAAATTGGATTTGGAACAGGGCTGAATGCCTTTTTGACGGCTTTGGAAGCGCAAACGCAGGCTGTTCAAATTCACTTTGAAGGCGTTGAGGCGTATCCTATTTTGGCGGAAGAATTGTTGCAATTAAATTATGCATCTCTAATCGACCCAAATAAACAAACTATTTTTGATGCATTACATGAGTTTTCTTGGGGAGAATTACATTCTGTTCATACTCATTTTACCTTAAAAAAACGCACACAGTTTTTTTCTGATATTGTGGATGTAAATACTTTTGATATTGTCTATTTTGATGCTTTTGGTGCACGAGTTCAACCAGAGTTATGGACAGAGTCTATCTTTAGACGCATGTTTAATGCAATGAAAGTCAAAGGAGTTTTGGTTACCTATGCAGCCAAGGGCAGTGTACGTCGTGCCATGCAGGCGGTTGGTTTTGTGGTTGAGCGCTTGGAAGGGCCTCCTGGAAAACGTGAAATGTTGAGAGCCACCAAACCACCTGAAGAATGTTAGTGTTTCCCTAACAAACTGAGCTAGAAGCCTAAAGTATTGTTAAACCTATCTGATTTCAATTTTTTGGAAGTTGTTATCATTAATTTTGTAATGATGAGAAAAACACTCTTAATTACAGGGGCGACTGGATTGGTAGGAAAAGCATTGGTGAAACAATGTTTAGCCGATGGCTATACGGTACATTATTTGTCTACTCAAAAATCTAAGATTGTTTCTCTTACAAATTACAAAGGGTTTTATTGGAACCCACAACAAAATATAATTGACATAGCTTGCTTTGATGGGGTAGAAGTTATTTTCAATCTAGCAGGAGCTTCCATTGCTCAGCGTTGGACTAATTCCGCTAAAGCCTCTATTTTGTCCAGCCGAACCGATGCCCTAGCCTTACTACATTCAAGTATTGAAAAGAACAGATTGCCTGTTAAACATATTATTTCTGCAAGTGCGGTTGGAATTTATCCAGATTCTAAAACTCGCTACTATGAAGAACTTTTTCAAGGAACAGACGCCAGTTTTTTACGCACGGTTGTAAAATCGTGGGAAGGCAGTTTAAAAACCTTTCAATCTCTTGATGTTAAAACAACTGCACTACGAATTGGAATCGTATTGGATTCACAAGAAGGAGCACTTCCTAAAATTATGGGTCCTATTAAAAACTATTTTGGTGCAGCTTTAGGGTCTGGAGATCAATGGCAATCTTGGATTCATATTGACGATTTAGTAAGTTTATTTATGTTTGTATTAGAATTTAAATTGGATGGGGTATACAATGCTGTGGCCCCCAATCCGGTTCAGCAAAAAGAACTCACAAAATTAATTGCTAAAGTTCTTCAGCGTCCTTTGATGCTGCCCAATGTGCCTGAATTTATTCTTCGACTTATGTTGGGCGAAATGTGTGCCATCGCACTAGAAAGTCAACGTGTTTGTGCCTCCAAAATTCAGGATGCTGGTTTTAAATTCAATTACATTGAGTTAGAACCCGCTTTAGAAGATCTGATTGCCTAAATTATCTGTTAAATCTATTTTATTTTTTTTACAAGAACAGATTCTAAAAATACTTTGTGACATTTTGACATTTTATTAATAATGGCAGTACTTTTGCCATTGGATATAAAACAAAAATTAATCACCCAACGCGTTTATATATACGATGAGTAAGAAAGAGACCAAACAGGAAGTAGAACTTCCAGAAGAAAATAAAGCAAACGAAACTGCCGTAGAACCCACTGTTGACCTCTCAGTTGAGGAGCAATTGGCAGCAGATTTAGCACAAGAAAAAGATAAGTTTTTGCGATTGTTTGCAGAGTTTGAAAACTATAAGAGACGTACAACAAAAGAGCGCATCGAATTGTTTTCTACAGCGAGTCAAGATGTCATCAAGGCATTGTTACCCGTTTTAGATGATTTTGACCGTGCATTATTAGAAATATCTAAAAGCGAAGCATCTGAACTTTTAAAAGGGGTGGAGCTGATTAAGAATAAATTATCATCTACTCTAGAACAAAAAGGATTGGAGCTTGTAGAGGTGAAGTCTGGCGAGGTGTTCAACGCAGATGATCACGAAGCGATCACACAAATTCCAGCACCATCAGACGATATGAAAGGAAAAATCATTGACGTGATTGAAAAAGGCTATAAATTAGGCGATAAAGTGATTCGTTTTCCAAAAGTAGTTATTGGAAATTAATTTAATTAAGACATAAAAGTACAATACCAAAATGGCAAAACGTGATTATTACGACATACTAGGCATTAATAAAAGTGCCTCTGCTTCAGAGATAAAAAAAGCTTACAGAAAAATGGCTGTTAAGTATCACCCGGATAAGAATCCCGATGATAAAACAGCTGAAGATAAATTTAAAGAAGCAGCAGAAGCCTATGAAATATTGAGCGACCCTGACAAAAAAGCCCGTTTTGATCAATACGGACATCAAGCTTTTGAGGGCGGTGGTTTTAGCGGCGGTGGCGGCATGAATATGGATGATATCTTTAGCCAATTCGGTGATATTTTTGGCGGTGGCGGAGGTGGCTTCGGAGGTTTCGGAGGCGGACAACGTCAGCGTGTAATGAAAGGCAGTAACCTTCGTATTCGTGTGAAATTAACACTCGAAGAAATTGCAAACGGCGTTGAGAAGAAAGTAAAAGTCAAGCGAAAAATGCAAGCTAAAGGAGTGACCTATAAAACGTGTTCTACATGTAACGGGCAAGGACAAGTCACTCGTGTTACTAATACTATTTTAGGTCGTATGCAAACAGCATCGCCTTGTAATGCATGTGGTGGAACTGGTCAAAGTATCGACAAACGCCCTCCAAATTCAGATACACAAGGATTTGTAGTAGAAGAGGAAACAGTCTCTATAAAAATACCTGCCGGAGTTGTTGATGGCATGCAGTTAAAAGTGACAGGCAAAGGAAATGCAGCTCCTGGGAATGGAATTTCTGGCGATTTATTAGTTGCCATTACCGAAGAAACACATCCAACCTCACAACGTGAAGGTGACAACTTACATTATGATTTGTATGTAAGTATTCCTGATGCGATTTTAGGATCCTCCATTGAGATTGATACCGTGACAGGTAAAGTCCGTTTAAAGATAGAGCCAGGTGTACAGTCGGGAAAAATACTTCGCCTTAGAGGCAAAGGAATTCCTAATGTCAACGGCTATAGCCGTGGGGATTTGCTCGTGCATATCAACGTATGGACGCCAAAAACCTTGAGCAAAGAACAAAAATCCTTTTTTGAAAAAATGAAATCGGATGAGCATTTTTCACCAAAACCAGAAAGCTCTGATAAGTCGTTTTTTGAGAAAGTAAAGGATATGTTTTCTTAGGAAACCTAAAGAACGAAACACATGAGTGAAAAATTAAATCCCCTTTATTCAAAGAAAGAGGAGCGATTGAATATCATCACCCATGCATTTGGGTTTTTGCTAAGTCTTGTTGGATTGTATTTCCTCATACTCAAATCCTTTCAGTATGAGGGTTATTGGAAACCAGCAAGTCTCGTGATTTATGGGTTGAGCTTGATTATTTTATATGCAGCATCCACTTTTTATCATGCAGCTAAAGACCCTCGCCTCAGAAGAAAGTTGAATATTTTTGACCATGCTGCCATCTATGTGCTGATTGCTGGGACCTACACACCATTTACAATACTCGTCCTTGAAGGGTCGTTGGGATCGATTATTTTTGGGTTGACTTGGACGTTTGCACTCATCGGTATTATCCTAAAATTATTTTTTACAGGACGGTTTGACAAACTTTCTACAGCCTTGTATCTTTTGATGGGCTGGCAAATTATCTTTGTGATCAATCCGTTAATGGAACGCTTTACAACCGAAGGTTTGCAACTCTTATTTGCAGGCGGCGTGTTTTACACCCTAGGAGCAGTCTTGTACTCCATAAAAAAACTTCCCTACAACCATGCTATTTTTCATGTATTTGTGGTGCTAGGAAGTGTGTGTCACTTTTTTAGTGTTTATGGTTTTTTATAAAAAAATATTCGCTTAAATTTAATTATCTCCAATCGATCTTCCTCAAGATTGCTCAAGAATGGAGTTTAAAAAAGTATCTTTGTACTCGTTGTATATTTCTTATACGACGCTACTAAAAACGCCAGATGATTACAATTAAAGATATTAATAAACCAATACCAATTAGGAGTTCAAAAGCACAATTAGAGTTGTTCAGTCGTTCTTCAGATGTGAAAGCGACCATTCGGTCTTTAGAATCGGGAAAAACTGTACTGATTACAGCGTTTTACAGCAACGGATTGACACTTTTGAAAGAGTTGCAAATCCATCTCAAACGAAAATTTTCAGGCACTTCTTTTAAAGAACAACGTGCTTATAGAGATGCCTATCGCCAACTGTCTCAACTTATATTAATTGAAATTTCAGAACATAAACTCAGTGTCAAAAAAGCCCCTTCCATAGGTTGGTTAGAAATGCTCTATCCAGAAACTAGTGATTTCTTATTGCCCTTTCCAAAAGTACAGGGGCTCAACAGTGCGTGGCAGTGGTATCAAAATGGGATTGTTGTTCCAGTATTACGAAATAAAATCCACCCGTATTACGGCACCTATTTCCCAACGCGTTTTGACCATTTAATTCTTTTTGACAACTGGCTAAAACGTTATGAAGGTCCTAAAAAATCCGCTTTTGATGTGGGCATCGGAAGTGGTGTATTGTCCTTTCAAATGGTGAAATATGGATTTCAAAAAGTATTTGGAACGGATACCAACCCCAATGCCATTATAGGACTCAAACAATATATGGGCAACACTAAACTCTCACGAAAAGTAGAACTCGATTTTGGATCGCTTTTTGGAAAATGGGAAAAACCCAGCGAGTTGATTGTTTTTAATCCGCCTTGGTTGCCAGCAGCGCATAACTTAGATAAAAACGACGAAGCCATTTACTACAACGAAACGCTTTTCCCTGAGTTTTTTGAGGCTGCCAAACAACGCCTCTCTACAGATGGAAAATTGGTTGTGATCTTTTCTAATTTAGCGCAAATCACAAAGGTGACTACCGACCATCCTATTGAAAAAGAACTTGCCAATGGTGGCAGATTCCAATTGGAACAATGTCTTAAAAGAGCTGTCAAAGTTGCCTCAGATAAAACCAAACGTGACCAACATTGGCGGGCTTCGGAAAAAGTGGAGCTGTGGGTGTTGAAGCATTTGTAGGCGATCTTTATTTCAATATTAATTTTTGTGAAGTATGTTTTCCAGAATTATTTACAGTTATAATATATAATCCAGGTTTGATATTTGCTAAATCAATTTTTGTGACAAGATTATTTATAGGTTTTTTAAATATAGTTACTCCCAGAGAATTTCTAATGGTTACACTCGCCTCATTAAAAACATTGTCAAATAAATCTATTGTGACAAATTGATCGGTAGGATTTGGATAAATAAGAGGTTTTTTCCCTAGCTCAAAATCAGGATTGTTAAGGTCGTTACAATTTTGAGTTTGTGATATGACAGCCTTTTTAGCGGTCAATCCTAAGAAAAAACGAACCATTTTGTAATAATAAGGAAGATCCAAAGTGCTCACTCGATCATTAGAACTGTGATAATGAGGGCTCAAGTCAGAAAAACCATCAGCATCAGAAATCATGATTGCTGTTTTTCCATTCAACCAAAAATGATAATTATCGCTGGCATCAATCCCAGGGTCTACTACATTAGGGGTGAGTCCTATTTCAGTACTATACGTATTTAGTATAGAAACTGCGTCATCTTTTAAGGCGATAGAATTTCCTTTGTCCCGAACATGAATGGGTGCGTCATCTGCTTGATCTTTGTCGTAACCCATCATGTCCAAATTGATTGCACCTATCAAATTTTGTGAGCTACTAAAATTTGTAACATAGTGTTTGGATCCAAGAAGTCCAATTTCCTCCTCGTCAAATAGAATGTATTGAATGGTATTGTCAAAACAATATTGAGATAAAACACATGCTACTTCCAGAATAGCTACCGTCCCAGTAGCATTATCATCTGCACAATAATTTGTTACAGTGTCGTAATGCCCACAAATCACAAGAACTTCATTAGGGTTTTTTGATCCCGTTTGGGTAGCAATTACGTTGGTTCCATTGGTACTGTAAGCATCTGAGGTAACTGAAAGATTTCCAAAGCTTTCTAGTTTTTGAACCAAATAATCTTTGGAGATGTCATTTTGATGACTTTGCCGATTTAGAATGGTTACAGTACTGCCGTTTACGACCGTAGAGATTTCTCCAGAGAACTCTTTAAGCATTACTTCTAACCCAGACCCATCGACTTTGTTGATAAGCTCTGAAATGCTTTGTCCAAAACAGTTAGCAGAAATGAACAGAAATAGTATAAACTTTATTGTTTTCATAATGTAGGATTAATAAATTTAGGGTAAACAATTATTTACAAAAATCATGCCTAATTTGATAACTATTTTTTGATCCACTCAACGTCTTGCTCTGTTGTAACACGCTAAAGCGTGGCGCTAGGGTGGTGAGGGGGGCAGCGCTGTACAGGTTTTGTTTGTAGTAATACCTCACTTAGAGCAAACAACTCGCCCACTTATAAAGTTAAAAAAAAATCATATCTCAAAAAAAAATGCGATTTTTAAAGTTCTAAATTAATAGTTACAGTTTTGCTTTTTCAGTGTAACTTTTCTTATATTAGTACGTCTTATATCAAAACACGTTAGATGAATAACCTTTTAGAAACCAAAGAAGTTTCAAAATATTTTGGTGAGTTCCAAGCTTTAAACGCCGTATCCATCCAAGTGCCCAAACACAGTATTTTTGGATTATTAGGTCCCAATGGCGCTGGGAAAACCACCTTAATCAGAATTATCAATCAAATTACCATGCCCGACACGGGATCGGTTTTTTTAGATGGTGAGGCTTTGCAGCCCCACCACGTGCAATACATAGGCTATTTACCCGAAGAACGGGGGCTGTATAAATCCATGAAAGTCGGGGAGCAAGCTCTTTATTTGGCACAACTCAAAGGCCTGTCGTATTCAGAAGCGAAAAAACGCTTAAAATACTGGTTCGACAAATTAGAAATCGGACATTGGTGGGACAAAAAAATAGAAGAGCTTTCCAAAGGAATGGCACAAAAAATTCAGTTTGTGGTCACGGTTTTACACCAACCCAAACTGTTGATTTTTGACGAACCGTTTTCTGGTTTTGACCCCATCAACGCCAATCTTATTAAAGACGAAATTTTGCAATTGAGAGACGAGGGTGCTACGGTTATTTTTTCCACCCACCGAATGGAATCGGTAGAAGAACTGTGCGATCATATTGCCTTGATCCATGAGTCTAAAAAAATACTTGATGGCAAGCTCAATGACATCAAACGCGACTACAAAACAAACTCTTTTGAAGTCGGGCTGTTGACAGACAACAAACGTGCATTACAACAAACCATTGAATCCAAATTTAAAGTCGCTCCGGCAGATTTTAAATCTTTACACGATGATTTAAAACTCAATATCTCTATGGGATCTGATGGGACCTCCAATGATTTGTTGGCCTTTTTAACGTCCCAAGCACAAGTCCTCCATTTCAAAGAATTAATCCCAAATGCGAGTGATATTTTTATTCAAACCATCCAAAATAACAAGTCATGAATCACCTTCCACTAATTATCAAACGTGAGTATTTGACTAAAGTGCGCAACAAGTCGTTCATCCTTATGACGTTTTTGACACCCCTTATAATGATTGCCTTATTTTTATTTGTAGGCTATTTATCGAGTGTCAATAACGATACTGTTCGCAGTATCTATGTTTTAGATGAAACGGATTTCCTTTCTGAATCCTTTAAAACAAACGAACAAACAGTTTATAACCACCTTTCTGAAATTGATTTAGAAACCGCTAAAACATTGACCAAACAAGAAGACGCTTATGGCTTGCTTCATATTCCAAATAGTTCTTTAGAAACGGTGTCCAGCTCTATTCGTTTTTATTCAGAAGAATCGCCTTCACTCTCATTTATATCCTCTTTGGAGTCAAAAATAGAAAATAAATTATCCGAACTGAAATTACAAAATGACGGGGTTAATTTAGCGCTCATCAAAGCCTCAAAAACAAGTGTTGAAATCAATCAAGAAACTTTTGAAGGGGTCAAAACCTCTAAGGTAGGCAGTGTCATTAAATTGATTTTTGGAGGAGCTGCAGGGTATCTGTTATTTATGTTTATTATCATCTATGGAAACATGATTATGCGCAGTGTGATTGAAGAGAAAACAAGCCGGATCATTGAAGTTATTATCTCGTCCGTGAAACCCATTCAATTGATGTTAGGAAAAATCATTGGAACTTCTTTGGCAGGAATTACACAATTTGCGATTTGGCTTCTTTTAGGCGCTGTTATGTTTATTGCAGCGTCCTCCATTTTTGGGATGGATCTATCTCAAACGCAGACGTCTCAACAAGAAATGGTAAATCAAGCACTTTCAAATCCAGAGTCTGCTAATAAGTTTCAAATGATGGTAGGAGAAATTAGTGCCCTTCCACTTGGTAATTTGGTGGTCGCCTTTATCTTGTTCTTTATAGGGGGTTATCTTTTATACAGTTCGTTATATGCAGCCATTGGTGCAGCGGTAGATAACGAAACGGATACACAACAATTTATGTTGCCTGTAATTTTGCCTTTAATTTTAGCAATTTATGTAGGGGTGTTTACTGTCATTGAGGATCCTCACGGTACTATTTCTACCGTGTTTTCATTTATTCCATATACCTCACCAGTAGTGATGCTCATGCGGATTCCATTTGGCGTTCCCTTATGGCAACAAATTGTTTCACTTTTGATTCTAATTGTAACCTTTATATTTACAGTCTGGTTTGCCTCTAAAATTTACCGTGTAGGAATTTTGATGTATGGAAAAAAACCAAGCTACAAAGAACTTTTCAAATGGTTGAAATATTAATTTTACGATAGCTCACTTACTCATACTAAATCAACAAAAAATGTCTAGAATACTAATTATTGAAGATGAAGCCTCTATACGTCGAGTCCTTGTTAAAATATTGACAGAAGAGAATACACAGTACCATGTGTTCGAAGCCGAAGATGGTTTAATGGGCACCGAAATGATTAAAAAAGACGATTTTGATTTGGTCTTATGTGATATTAAAATGCCAAAAATGGATGGAGTTGAAGTTTTGGAAGCTGTCAAAAAAATCAAGCCCGAAATCCCTATGGTAATGATTTCTGGTCATGGCGACTTAGATACAGCTGTAAATACCATGCGTCTGGGTGCTTTTGATTACATTTCTAAACCCCCTGACTTAAATCGACTGCTAAATACCATTCGAAATGCACTCGATCGAAAGCAACTGGTTATCGAAAACAAACGCCTTAAACGTAAAGTTGGTAAACAATACGAAATGGTTGGAAACTCTCCCGAAATTGAAACGATCAAATCAATTATTGATAAAGTTGCTCCAACGGAAGCACGCGTATTAATAACGGGTCCAAACGGAACTGGAAAAGAATTAGTGGCCCATTGGTTGCATCAAAAAAGTGACCGTGCCAAAGCGCCTATGATAGAGGTTAATTGTGCTGCCATTCCTAGTGAACTTATAGAAAGCGAATTATTTGGACACATAAAAGGAGCGTTTACAAGCGCTCACAAAGACCGTGCAGGGAAGTTTGAAGCAGCAAATAATGGGACTATATTTCTTGACGAAGTTGGGGATATGAGTCTCTCAGCACAAGCAAAAGTATTACGTGCTTTACAAGAAAGTCGTATCCAACGTGTAGGTAGTGATAAGGACATTAAAGTAGATGTACGGGTCATTGCTGCGACAAATAAAAACCTTAAGACCGAAATATCAGAAGGGCGTTTTAGAGAAGATCTATACCATCGATTGGCTGTGATTCTCATAAAAGTTCCTTCGCTAAATGATCGTAGAGAAGATATTCCTGTCTTAGTCGATTATTTTGCTAACAAAATAGCCACCGAACAAGGAACTGTTAAAAAGAGATTTTCTCCTGAAGTGTTCAAATTACTTCAGGCTTATGATTGGACTGGTAATATTAGAGAATTAAGAAATGTTGTTGAGCGTCTAATTATTCTTGGAGAGGACGAAGTGACGGTTGCAGATGTCAAGGCATTTGTGAGTAAGTAATATTATTTATGTTATTCTTAACGCTTAGATGCGTTAGAACGCTTAGCTTTACTTTTATAAATACAACATATGAAATATTTAGTACTCATTATTTTTTGTTCAATGTCGTTTGGGCTGAATGCCCAATCGGATGCGGATTATTTGGAATCGTTCTATAAAAATTCCTTAACCAATGGACAAAGTTACCAATGGTTAGATTATTTATCCAACGAAATTGGAGGTCGACTCTCAGGCTCTTTAAATGCCGAGTTAGCAGTTGAATATACCAAAACCGAATTGGATAAATTAGGCCTAGATCGTGTATGGTTACAGCCAGTTATGGTGCCAAAATGGGTGCGAGGTACTCCAGAGTTTTCTTATATCGAAACAGCACCCGGCAAAACCATCTCAGTCAACATTTGTGCTTTAGGAGGCTCGGTCGCCACCCCGCTTCAAGGAGTCAAAGCTGAAGTCATTGAAGTACAAGGAATAGAAGAATTAAAAACGTTGGATCGAAAAGATGTGGAAGGAAAAATAGTCTTTTTTAACCGTCCCATGCAAGCCGATTTAATTTTAACTTTTGAAGCCTATGGTGGGTGTGTCGATCAGCGTTATGATGGTGCCAAAGAAGCTGGGAAATTGGGAGCGGTAGCAATGATTGTACGCTCTATGAATCTTAGATTAGACGATTTACCCCATACGGGAGCGATGTCTTACGGAGACACCCCTGTTTCAAAGCGTATTCCTTCGTCGGCGATTAGTACCAATGATGCCGAAAAGTTAAGCGGTATGTTAAAAATCGACTCAAATCTTAAGTTGTACATCAAACAAAGTTGCCGTCAATTAAAAGATGTACAGTCTTATAACGTGATTGGAGAAATTACAGGGTCAGAATTTCCAGATGAGATTATTACCGTTGGGGGACATTTAGATTCTTGGGATTTAGGAGATGGTTCTCATGACGATGGTGCAGGTTGTGTCCAATCAATGGATGTATTACGTTTATTAAAAATTTCGGGGATTAAACCCAAACGCACTATAAGAGTGGTGTTGTTTATGAATGAAGAAAACGGCTTAAGAGGTGGAAAGGCGTATGCCAAGGAAGCGACACGAAAAGGAGAGAACCATATTTTCGCTTTAGAAAGTGATTCAGGTGGATTTACTCCACGAGGGTTTACTTTTGATGGTCCAGACTATAAAGTTGATAAAATCTTACAATGGAAGCCTTTGTTTGAACCTTACTTGATTCATTATTTCAAAAAGGGAGGTAGTGGAGCAGATATTGGTCCTTTGAAAAAAAGCTCCAATGTATTGGCAGGTTTGCGTCCAGATTCCCAACGTTATTTTGACCACCATCATGCCGCAAATGATACATTTGATGCCGTTAATAAACGTGAACTAGAACTAGGCGCAGCCACCATGACGTCCTTGGTCTATTTGATCGATAAATACGGATTAAACTCTATAGAAAAACAGCCGCAATTAAAAGACTAGGTGTTTTATTTCACTAGCTGAAAGATGTATCCAAAAGAAATATTTCTTTGAAAAAAGAAAAACTCTTGAGACGCAGTGTCTGCTGTTGATGTAGTGGTTCGTATGTTTGACATATCTATATAGCCTGCTTTAAATTCTGCTTGCATAAAAAAGTGATTAAATAAGGTGAGATTGACCCCTGTTTTAAGCGATAATCCAAACCCTGCTATGTGAAACGCGTCATTTTGTTCTTTAGAGAGTAGGGTTGAGTTGGTTTTTGGATATAAAATTCCTGCGCCAAAAGACTCTAATAGGTTCAGCTGTATTTTTTTTGAGTTCCATTTTAGATAGTCCCCTAAATTATCAACTCTCGAAATTTCAAGATTAATGAAGTTCAAGCCATCCGTATGTTCAAACTCCAAAAAATCCTCATCAATATAAATGTATTCATTGTTATACACACCATTAAATTCTGAAACAGGATCATTCAAATCAATATAGCCATCTATGATTGCTGGTTGTTGTTCTATCATAACGTACTTCATGTGATCAAATCCCACAGAAAAATTCCAATTGTCATGAAAAAAATACCCTATTCTGCCAACAGTTTGCGGAATCGAGATATTTGAAGGATTCAAATAAAGGTCAGCTTCCCATGGATTTTGACGGTCTTTGGCTGCTACATTGTAAAGCGTAAAGTTGTAATCATCGCCTTTAAAGGTGATGTCTGAATAGCTGTATTGTGATTTGTTCCATCCCCAATAAAAATAGAGTTTACCTTTATTTTTGGTCTTAAAATCAGTTTGAATAATTGAAGTATTTTCAATAAATTCTTGTGAATATCCATGAATGCTCAATCCAATGAATAGGCACATGAGAAGTGTTTTTTGCATAGGTTCTAAAGGGAGTTGACGGTGCTTTTTATGGCGACTAAGTTGCTAAGTAGTTTTTCTAAGTGATCCAAATGAAGCATGTTAGCACCATCACTTTTTGCATTAGAAGGATCAAAATGAGTTTCTATGAATAAGCCATCAACATTGTTTACGATGCCAGCGCGAGCAATAGTTTCAATCATGTCTGGACGCCCACCTGTTACACCACTAGTTTGGTTGGGTTGTTGTAAGGAGTGTGTAACATCTAAAACAGTTGGTGCAAAAGCACGCATAGTTGGAATGCCACGAAAATCAACAATCATGTCCTGATAGCCAAACATAGTCCCTCTATCTGTAATCCATGCTTTTTCATTTCCAGCATCTTTTACTTTTTGAACGGCATGTTTCATGGCCTCTGGGCTCATAAATTGTCCTTTTTTTAAGTTTATAACTTTCCCTGTTTTTGCAGCTGCAACCACAAGGTCCGTTTGTCGTACTAAAAATGCAGGAATTTGTAATACATCTACATATTGAGCTGCCATAGCGGCATCCGAAACTTCATGAATATCAGTCACAGTTGGAATGTCAAATGTTTCAGAAACTTTCCTTAGAATTTTTAGAGCTTTTTCATCCCCAATTCCTGTGAAACTATCAATTCGACTGCGGTTTGCTTTCTTAAAACTGCCTTTAAATATGTAAGGAATTTCTAAGGCATCAGTAATTCTACATACTTTTTCTGCTATTTTAAGCGCCATTGTTTCACTTTCAATTGCACAAGGACCTGCTAATAAAAAGAAGTTGTCCGAAGTTGTATGTTTTAATTTTGGAATATCTTGAAGATTCATTGCTGTTAATTTATGCTGCAAATATAATCAAAATTAAAAGGTGTTATAAAATTAATAAGCAGTACAAAAGTCAGAAAATTAAATGTAACTTTGCACGCTTAAAACAAGGCACTTATGGCTAATGTAAAAAACATCGCAATTATTGCGCACGTCGATCACGGTAAAACAACCTTGGTTGATAAAATCATGTATCACTGTCAACTGTTTCGTGAAAATCAAAACACAGGAGACTTAATTTTAGATAATAATGATCTTGAACGTGAAAGAGGGATCACCATCACTTCAAAAAATGTTTCTGTAGTATATAAAGACACCAAGATTAATATTATTGATACTCCTGGTCACGCCGATTTTGGTGGTGAGGTAGAACGTGTCCTTAACATGGCAGATGGTGTTTTGTTGTTGGTAGATGCTTTTGAAGGTCCAATGCCTCAAACGCGCTTTGTACTTCAAAAAGCAATTGACTTAGGATTGAAGCCTTGTGTGGTTGTCAATAAAGTTGATAAAGAAAACTGTACTCCAGACGAGGTGCACGAAAAAGTATTTGACTTGATGTTTGAGTTAGGAGCAGAAGAGTGGCAATTAGATTTCCCTACAGTTTATGGATCTGCCAAAAATAATTGGATGAACCATGACTGGAAAGAGGAAAATGATAATATAGAGCCATTATTAGACATGGTAATTGAGCACATTCCTTCACCAAAAATTCCTGATGGAAATACACAGATGTTAATTACATCTTTGGATTTCTCTTCTTTTACAGGACGAATCGCTATTGGGCGTTTGACACGAGGAGATCTAAAAACAGGGCAACAAATTTCGTTGGTAAAACGCGATGGAAGCATTGTGAAATCTAAAATTAAAGAACTTCATGTTTTTGAGGGCTTAGGAAGAAAAAAGATTGATGAGGTTCAAACAGGAGATATTTGTGCTATTGTAGGTTTGGAAGGTTTTGAGATTGGCGACACAGTTGCTGATATTGAAAACCCAGAAGGTCTTAAGACTATTGCTATTGATGAACCAACAATGAGTATGTTGTTTACAATTAACGATTCTCCATTCTTTGGTAAAGACGGAAAGTTTGTAACTTCTAGACATATAAAGGAACGCCTGGATAAAGAATTAGAAAAGAATTTAGCATTGCGTGTTAATGCCACAGATAGTGCCGATAAATTCATGGTTTTCGGAAGAGGTGTTTTACACTTGTCTGTACTCATCGAAACGATGCGTCGTGAGGGGTATGAATTACAAATCGGACAGCCACAGGTAATTATAAAAGTGATTGATGGTGTTAAATGCGAACCTGTTGAAGAAATGACGATTGATTTACCGGAATCTGTTTCAGGTAAAGCCATTGAAATGGTAACCATGCGAAAAGGCGAAATGCTAAGTATGGAGGCAAAAGGAGAACGTATGGTGTGTGAGTTTTTAATTCCTTCTAGAGGCATTATAGGTATGCGTAATCAGCTATTAACAGCGACTGCTGGTGAAGCAATTATGGCACACAGATTCAAAGAATACCAACCGCTTAAAGGTGGAATTCCAGAACGCCAAAATGGTTCTTTAGTTTCTATGGAACTTGGTCAAGCGATTCCTTATTCTATTGATAAATTACAAGATAGAGGTAAGTTTTTTGTCGATCCAGGTGAAAGTATTTATGAAGGTCAAGTCATTGGAGAAAATTCTCGTGGTGATGATATGGCAATCAATATTACAAAAACTAAAAAGTTAAGTAATGTACGAAGTTCTGGTGCCGATGATAAAGCCAAAATTGTTCCGGCAATTAAGTTTTCTTTAGAAGAAGCATTAGAATACATTCAAAAAGATGAGTATGTTGAGGTTACTCCTAAGTCTTTGAGATTGCGTAAAATATACCTTACAGAAGTTGAACGTAAACGTAACAAAATCATATAATGAGTTTCTTAGAAACTCATGGCACTGAACTGGTAGGTTATTTAGCAATGCTTGTACTATTGATCTCTTTTTTGATGAAAGACATTCGTAGGCTAAGAACTCTCAATATGATAGCCTGTGCATTATTTGTAGCTTATGGATTTTTGTTAGCGACTTCTTGGCCCATTATTATTTCTAATGCATCCATCATGGGAATTAATATATATTACCTGTTTTTGAAGAAAAAGTAGTATTTTCACACGAACATCTAACTTAATGCGTAACAAATTGGTAAGCGTTATTAGCTATACTAATATACGTTGTTAGTTATTTGTGCGTTATATTAATAGTTCTAACGAGTCAATGTGAAGTTACCAAAAATCATAAGTAATAATTTAATTCTAAAGATAACTTCACTGAACACATTGGTTGTGGGTTCTCGACTGTTAATGTCCTTGGTTGTTCAGAATTTATTAGCACATTATACAGGACAAGCAGGGATTGCCAAAGTAGGTCAGTTACGAAACATCTCTTCGATGTTGATGAGTCTCACATCTCTTGGAACTTTTAACGGGGTTGTAAAGTATGTTTCAGAACACAAGTCTGATCAAAAAAACTTACTCAAATTATTTTCAACCTTATATGTTTTTAGTTTAACAGCGAGTGTCGTCTTATTTTTTATCCTATTTTTTGGGGCTTCCTATTTTTCAAATAAATTATTTTTATCAGATTCATATGCCGTTGTTTTTAAAGTGATAGCTGTTGCCGTCCCCTTTATTTCGATGCATCGAATTTTTACGGGTGTTATAAACGGTCTTTCAGATTATAAAAAGCATGCTAAAATTGAATTTATATCACATTTTTTGGCAGCAGTTTTATTACTTGTAAGTCTTTATTTTTATTCCCTCAAAGGCGTGTTAGTTGCTATTGCTCTGACGCCAATTATACAGTTTGTAGTTTTAATTATCATATTTGGAAGGCTGTTAAAAGATTATATTGACTTTAAATCAGTCACCTTTAAAATCCCTTTTCTAAAGCAACTCTTAGGCTTTACAGCCATGTCTTTTGTAGCAACAGTCCTCTCAAATTACGTTGAAATTGATTTAAGAACATTGATTACCGATAAAATAAGTGAAGCAGAAGCCGGTTCATGGACAGCAATGAGTTCAATATCTAAAATTTATATGCAATTTTTAATTGCCATTTTTTCTCTCTATATTTTACCCAAATATGCAAGAATTTATACGTCGTTTGAGTTTAGAGTCGAAGTAAAGAAAATATATAAATCATTAGTACCTCTGGTATTAATAGGGATGATTTTGGTGTATGTCCTAAGAGATGTTTTAATCGAAGTTATTTTTACAGAAGCCTTTTTTGGCATGTCTATTTTATTTAAATGGCAATTAGCGGGTGACTTTGTCAGATTTATTGCGAATGTATTGTCGTATCATTTTTTAGCCAAAAAACAAATCAATTATTTTATTTTTACACAACTTTTTGGATTGACTATGTATTATGTTTTCGGAAGATATTATTTAAATTTATTTGGAACTGAGGGAGTAGTGATGGCTCTATTTGTCAGTAATTTAATTTATTTAGGAGTTGTATTCTTTGTGTTAAGAAACACCCTTTTTGGAAAAAATAGGGATTTATAAATAGCAGAAATGAACAATTTTAAAGTTACAAAAAAAATATTTTATCAGTTTTTGATTCCTGTCTTTATTGCCGCAGTTTTTGAACTCATCAATAAAGGTTTTGATGTTTCAACAGCGTATAATTTTATTGAAAATGGTTTGTTTTCTACGCTTTTAGTAGTTCCCATCTATTTTATTGTGAATCGTAAAATTCAGTTTGGTTATGTCATACTCACTTTCTTTGGATTTTGTTCTGCAATTTATTTTGAAACGGTTTACTACTACTTTTTCGAAGCCTATCTAAGTGCATCTTCAATATTTGTGGTATTAGACTCTAACAGTTCTGAAGCTGCTGAATTCCTTAATTTTTATGTCGATGATAAAGTCATAGTTTTTTCTATTTTGATGCTTATTGTGATTATTAGCTCACTCCTTAGATTTAAAACGATCTTAACTAACTTTAATAAAACAGTTACTCAGACGAGAATTAAGATATCAATTTATATGTTGCTAGTATTAGCATTTCTAAAGTTTTCTGGATTGATCGTTTATAACCTCGCGTATTTAATCCTAAAATCTTCTATAGAGTACAATTTAGAATCCAATAAATTAGGAGCCTATAAAACGAATAAAACTGGAGGTTTCACTAATGTCTATCGACCAAGCAGCCAAGAAGATGAGGTTTATGTTATTGTGTTGGGGGAATCGACTTCAAGATCTCACATGGGATTGTATGATTATTCAAGGTCAACGACTCCTAAGCTTAATTCTCTTGAAGATGATTTAATTGTTTATAATGATGTCATCAGTCCTCATGCCCATTCAATAGCTTCAATTACCAAGCTCTTTACCCTTGGGAATTATGAATATCCAGAAAAAATAGGAGATGGTTCTATTATTCAACTTGCTAATAAGGTCGATTTTGAAACTGTTTGGTTATCAAATCAAAGACCTATCGGAATCTATGAAAGTCTAATTACTAAAATTGCTTTATCTTCCAATAAAAGTAAATTTTTGACTACTACTTATGGTGTCCATAACAAAGTTAAAGATGCGGAATTGTTACCTGAACTAGACGCTGTCCTCTCAGAAGGTAGTTCATCCAAGAAATTCATTGTAATTCATCTTACCGGAACACACTTTAATTACAAGAACAGGTATCCAGATACTTTTAATATTTTTAAAGATACTCCGTTCTCTAATTATCCGTCTGATGAAAATTTTAAAATTATAAACGACTACGATAACGCGGTGTTGTATACGGATTATGTAGTTTCTGAAATCATTCATAAAATTAAAGCCTTAAACACCAAAAGTTTTGTGTTATATTTATCAGATCATGGGGAAGAATTATTTAAGGACCACAATATGGCTGGACACAACGAAGATATCTCAACTCAGGATATGTATGACGTTCCTTTTTTGTTATGGCAATCGGAGGACTATAAAAACCAAAAGCAGTTAACGGTTGATGTTAATAGACCTTATATGCTAGATGACTTGTTTCACAGCATTTCTGATCTTTTAGAGATTACAGCCAAAGAAGTTGACCTTGAACGCAGTATTTTTAATACTGAGTTCAAAAGTCGTAAAAGAATTATCATGGAGTCCTCACAATACGAAACGTATTTTAATTTAGATTAAATTTGTATCAATGATTATAAACTTCACTAAATCTTTAATTTGAGTAATTCAAATTCCATTAAAAAAAAGATATGCATAGTCACATCTTCTTTAGGAAAGGGAGGTGCAGAGAAATCGTCTGCTTCGTTATCAAAGATGCTATATAATAAAGGATATGATGTGCATATAGTGAGTGTACTTAATAAAATTGACTTTAGTTATTCAGGAACATTATTCAATTTAGGAGCAATTAAAGATACTAATAGGACTATTGTAGGAAGAGTTTACAGATTATTTCGGTTCATAAAATATTTATCTGAGCATCAATTTGATTGTATTATTGACAGTCGCTCAAGAGTGGCTGCCTTTAGAGAGTTTTTTATCACTTCATTTATTTATTCTTCTTATACTTTAATTTATGTGATACATAACTATAAGACCTCTCATGCGTTTTCTAGGTTCAGCTTTTTGTCTAAATTTTTGTACAAGAACAAGAAAATGATTTCTGTTTCTGATGAAGCAAAAAATAAGTTTAAAATTAAATTTAATTTAAGTGATATCTCCACAATTTATAATGCTTATGATTTCGAGAATGATATAATTTGTTCAGATACCAATAACATTAGTAGTTTAAATATTGAAAATTATATTCTATTTTTTGGTCGAATAGATGATCATCACAAAAATCTAAAACTATTATTAAACTCTTATAATTCCTCCAAGCTCTCATCGCTAGGATACAAATTGGTAATATTAGGAAATGGACCTGACCTTGATATGATAAAAGAGTTGTCTATACAAATGAAATTAGAATCTGAGGTGGTATTTGAAGCTGCGGTTAACGATCCTTCTTCTTATGTTTCGAATGCCAAATTCACCGTTTTAACAAGCAGAAATGAAGGTTTTCCAATGGTTTTGATAGAATCCTTGTCATTAGGAACTCCCGTTGTTTCAATGAATTGTAAATCTGGACCAAAGGAAATTATAACCAATGAATATAATGGGCTGTTAGTAGATCCATATACAGAACTCGCTTTTTCCGAGGCAATGAATCGTTTTGTGACCGACACCGAACTCTATATGAGTTGTAAGAGCAATGCAAAAAAGAGTGTTGAAAAATTTTCTATGGAATACATATCTAAGGATTGGGAACGAGTGATCGAAAACCTCCCTTAAAACATAGTATAATTCACTGTTTTTTAAACGGTGATAAATAGATGTTATAGCGAAGTAAAGTGTTTTGAAATTGCTTAAGTAAACCAATAAATAGGGAAGGAGTGTTCAGTAACACCCGCTGTATTCGATTTAAATTAGTTAAATCAATCTCCTTTTTTAACTGCCTATAACTATTAAAATCACCTGCAGCTTTTCTTTCAATAGCTACCGAAAATCGGTTCAAATCCATATATTTCTTGAAGGATGTATTGGAGCTATCCACATCTTTAAAATTCTCAAAAAGTTTCATGCGATCCACTCGATTGGATGAGTACGACAAATGGTATTGAGGGCTTAAAATAATTTTATTGGCAGTTGCAAGAGCGGAGAAGGCAACGGATTCTTTGAGGGCTATACGAATCCATAGATCGGTGTCCTGACCAGAACGCATCTCGTTGTCAAATCCACCAACTTCCAGAATCGTTTTTTTTGGAATCATGACCGCAGAAGTCCAAGCAATACTGTCCTTTGTGGATGCCAAAAAATAATCATCGATTACGCCAAAATGATCCTTTGAAACCCCATTGAAGTGGGTATTCATTTTCTTGCCATTAAAGAACCGTTTGTAGTATGCGGTAGCGTATAATCCACATTTAGGGAAGCTCGTATATAGGTTGTGTAAGTTTTCTAAATGATTGAATTCCCAGAGATCGTCGGCATCTAAAAGTGCGATTAAATCTGAAGTTGACTTAGAAACACCATAATTTCTTGCATGAGAAACGCCTTTATTTTCAGTGCTGTAAAGCGTGATGCGTTCGTCGTCAAAAGAATTTACGATGTCAACGCTGCTATCTGTAGAGCCATCATTAATTAAGAGGATTTCAAAATCAGAAAACGTCTGATTCAATACACTTAAAAGTGTTTTCTTAATAAAGCGTTCTTTATTAAATAACGGAATGATTACAGATATGAATGCCATTATTCGTTTTTACTTATATAACAAAGGTAGCTTAGTTTGTATAAATCAAAAATGAATAAGGATGGTTTTTTGGACAATAAATTTGTTTCAAATGAATTTTTAAAAACAGGAAACATCATCGCAAGTATGAAATTAATTCCAGTTTTTTTGCACTTATGAAACGTTCGAATAATACGAGTATATTCTATATGGATCAAATTATCTTTCGCTAAACTAAGAGAGGCTTTTACGCCTTTCAATGATTTTTTTAAGTAGATTTTACTATTCTCTAAACCAAGGTGATAAATGGGGTTGTTAATATGAGAAATAGAGATGTTGTTTTCTTTAAGGTTGAAAGAAAACAACAAATCTTCATGGGCATCAAGAGAAATATCCTCATTAAAATTTACACTAGTAAATATTTCTTTCTTTATTATAAAATTACAGGATAAAAAACTCAAGTAAACAGATTTTTTTCTTTCTTCCAAAGAGACCACTTCACGTTTTCTTCCAAAAACCCATCGTAGCATTTCTTCATTGTTCGGCTTTTTGTCTTGGTAATTCACACCTCCAAATATTAACTGTGTCGATTCTGTAAATACAGTAATGTATTTTGAAATAAAATCATCATTTACAGGGATCACATCGGCATCTAAAAACAATAATAAATCATGCTTAGCATCTTTTGCCAATAGGTTTCGTATTGCACTCCTGCCGATATTAACATCTAAAACTTTATAGGTTGTATGTGTCAATAGTTCTATAGATTTATTTTCTTCGATGAGTTCTAAGTTCGTAGAACCATCATCATAACAAAGAATCTCAAATTCGATATCACAAGCTGTAGTTTGAGCGTGTAGTTCAGAAACCAATGCTTCTACATTATAGTTATATGTTGGAATAAGTATAGAAAGCATTCTTAGTTTTTACGTTGTACAACTTCAAAGATTTTTGTGTCTTCGCATTTGAGTGTTTTACTTGGATATTTCAAAATCAAAGCATAATCATGAGTTGCCATAAAAATAGTGTGTCCTTTTTTATTGAGGTCTAGTAGTACTTCCATTACCTCCATACTGGTTTGTGGATCTAGATTCCCCGTAGGTTCATCCGCTAAAATCAACTTAGGATCGTTTAACAAGGCTCTGGCAATGGCCACTCGTTGTTGTTCGCCACCCGAAATTTCATACGGAAATTTACTCCCTTTTGCCTGCATATTAACCTTAGTTAGTACCTCTTCAATTTTAGCTTTTATTAAACCCTTGTCTTTCCAGCCTGTGGCTTTTAAAACAAATTCGAGGTTGCCTTCAATACTGAGTTCATTCAAAAGTTTAAAGTCCTGAAAGACCACTCCAAGTTTTCTTCTCAAAAAAGGAATGTCTTTTTCTTTCATGGTTTTTAAATCAAATTCAACAATGGATCCCGCACCATTATTCAGTTTCAGATCGCCATAAAGTGTTTTTAAAAAACTACTCTTTCCGGAGCCTGTTTTTCCAATCAAATACACAAACTCTCCCTCTTTAACATCCACATTGACCTCACTTAAGATTAAATTGTCATTTTGAAAAATGGAAACGTTTTCTAATTTTAATACCGAATTTGACATGTATGTACCCTAAAAGTTAATTTTTTATAAAAGTATTACTATTTGACGCAATTATCAAACCTCATTTGCATTAAACGGACTTCACTTAGTTATATTTTAGGTAACTTATAATTTCACCTAATTTTTTCCGTTATACTATTGATATATTTTATCTTTGAATGTAATAAAACGTCTTCCGAATATGAACTCCATAAGATATTTAACCCGGCTTGTTTTTTTGTCCTTCTTTTGTGTTGGTTTTGCACAAAAATCAGCGATTTACTCCAACGAAGCTGTCAATTTTCAATCTGCATTAGAACTCTATAACACACAACAATATCAATCGGCTCAAGTGATTTTTAAATCTGTAGAATCAAATACTTCAGATACTTTTCTAAAATCGAATGCAGTCTATTACAATGCCAATTGTGCGGTTCGGCTCAACCAACCAAATGCCGAATTACTCGTAGAATCTTTTGTGGAACAGTATCCATCCAGTACCAAACGCAACTCCGCCTTTTTTGAAGTGGCTAACTACTATTTTGATAACGCAAAATATTCTTATGCACGTAAATGGTATGAAAAAGTGAACCGAGCCTCCATCTCAAAATCAAATATGGAATCGTTTTATTTTAAATATGGATACAGTCTGTATGCCACCAAAAACAATAAAGCTGCTAAAACCTATTTAATGAAAGTTGAATCCTCTAAAACCTACGGTTCGCAAGCCAAATATTATATTGGTTTTATGGCCTATGAAGGCGACGATTACGATCAGGCAACCGAATATTTTAAGCAAGTACAACAGACCGAAGCTTATAAAAACAATCTATCTTATTACCAAGCAGATTTGAATTTCAAATTAGGTAAATTTACTAAGGCCATCCAACTGGCCAAGGCTCAGTTAGAAATAAGTTCTTCAAAAGAAGTGTCTGAACTTTCTAAAATTATTGGTGAAAGTTATTTTAATCTTCAGCAATATTCCGAAGCCATACCCTTTTTAAAAGCCTATAAAGGTAAAAAAGGCCGCTGGAATCACACTGATTTTTACCAATTGGGATATGCGTATTACAAACAAAATAATTATCAACAAGCGATTAACGAGTTTAATAAAATCATAGAAGGCTCCAATGCGATTGCACAAAATGCCTATTATCATTTGGCAGAAAGCTATATCAACTTAGGAAAAAAACAAGAAGCGCTGAATGCGTTTCGAAATGCCTCTGAAATGGATTTTAATCCAAATATTCAAGAGGATGCTTGGCTAAATTATGCCAAACTCAGTTATGACATTGGCAACCCCTATCAGTCCACCCCTGGAGTTCTAACCGAGTTTTTGAAGCTGTATCCTCGATCAGCTTTTAATGTTGAAATTGAAAGCTTGTTGATTGATTCTTATATCAGTTCTAATAATTTTAAGGAAGCACTTGAGTTATTGGAAAACAAGTCGCGCAAAGCGCATAGAGAAGCTTATCAAAAAGTTACTTTTTTTAGAGCTTTAGAATTGTATAACAATGCCAACTACTCAGAGGCTAAGGAACTGTTAAGTCGTTCGTTGTCATCGTCTATAAATCCAGTGTTTAAAGTAAGAGCAACCTATTGGAAAGCCGAAACAGAGTATCAATTGTCAAATTTCAAAGAAGCATTGAATGGATTTTTAGATTTCAAAAATAATGCTCAAAGTACCCAACTTGAGGAGTTCAAAAATTTAGAATACAATTTAGCATACACTTATTTTAAACAAAAAGAATATGCGCTAGCCATCCAATCCTTTCAATCTTTTATTTCGACTGAACCTAAAAACTTGGTTTTATTAAGTGATTCTTTTTTAAGGTTGGCGGATTCATATTTTGTGACCACACAATACAGTCCAGCCATTGATGCCTATCAAGCCGCCTTAAAACTTGGTCAAATTGAATTGGATTATGCCACCTTCCAATCAGCCGTCAGTCATGGGTATTTAGATCATATTTTAGATAAAATCAAAGGCTTAAATAAAGTGATGAATTTTAAAAAATCAAACTTAAAAGATCAAGCCCTGTTCGAATTGGCAAATACCTATACCAATCAAGGAAATCCAGAAAAAGCACTGCCGTATTATAGCCAATTAATTCGTGATTTTCCATCGAGTGCATTGGTGTCCAAAGCCTTGTTACGTAAAGGGTTGATGTTGTACAACCGTGGGGATTCCCAAGAAGCACTTCAAAATTTAAACAAGGTCGCAGTCAACTATCCATCCACTCCCGAAGCATTTCAGGCCATCAGCTCTTCTCGCTCTATTTATATTGATTTAGGTCAAGTAGATGCTTATGCAGCATGGGTTCAAACCTTAAATTACGTTGGAGTCACGGATAGCGAATTGGACGATGCTACTTACGAAGCTGCCGAAAAACAATATTTAGATGCTAATACTTCAAAAGCAATTGATTTGTTTAACGGATATATTGCGCGGTTCCCGGCAGGAAAACAACTGATCAAGGCTCATTTTTACCTCGCTGAATTGTATTATAAGAGTGACTTGTCTGAAAATGCACTTCCACATTTTGCCTTTGTTTGTGAACAATCGACGAATGAATTTACAGAAACTTCTTTATTAAAAGCGTCTGAAATTGTATTAGCTTCTAACACATACGACAGCGCGCTGCAATTTTTATCCCGATTAGAATTGGAAGCCAATAACCCACAAAACAGACTGTATGCACAGTCTAACTTAATGAAAACTTATTTTCAGTTAGATGATTACGGGGCTGCGATTCGTTATGCAGAGCTCATTCTTGACAACTCTAAAACAGATGCATACATTAAGAGTGATGCCTATATTATCATTGCTCGTGCTGCTATGAAAACCGACGACGAGAGCAAAGCTCGTTCAGCCTATGCGCAAGTAAAAACCATCGCTACGGGTGAAATGGGGGCAGAAGCACAGTATTTTGAAGCCTATTTTAAGTATGTTGACGGAAACTATGAAGCGTCCAATGAGAGTGTTCAAGTACTAATTAAAAACTTCTCTAGTTATAAATATTATGCTTCCAAAGGATTGATTGTTATGGCTAAGAATTTTAAGGCACTTGACGATGTATTTCAAGCCACTTATATCTTAGAAAATGTGATTCAAAATTTTGCAGAATTTAAGGAGGTTGCTGCTGAAGCTCAAATCGAATTGGAACGCATCAAAACGGAAGCCGCTAAAACAAATGCATCTATAGAACTAGATACTGAAAATGAAAACTAATTATATGACTATTAGATTAAAAAAACATCTGTGTATATCACCACTTTTAATGCTGATATTTCAAGCGGTAAATTTACAAGCTCAAACTCCACAGTCTCGTTCTCAAGATACGATTGATACGCAAGTGGTCACTATTGTGAAACCTTATACCCCAAAAATATCGGATGCTTTTAAGTTAAAGCAAACACCACCTATGGGTGTTTCTGAGGCGCCTCAGAAATCAGTCAAGTACACTATTTTTTCGATCCCCGTAGCTTCTACTTTTACGCCTGCTAAAGCTACTTCTGTCAGATTAGATAGACAGAAAAAAGAAAGATTATTTCAAAACTATGCCTCTTTAGGCTATGGAAATTATGGAACGATTTTAGGAAATTTATACCTCAATCATCGCCTCGGTCGTGGGGAGCGTATTGGCGGATATATTGAGCACCACTCTTCGCAAGGAGGTATTGATGGGTTACAACTGGAAGATGGTTTTTCAAACAGCAGTGCTCAAGTTAATTACGTCAAAAGTTTAAAGGCTTTTGTTTGGAATACAGATGCAGCCTTTCAACGGCAAGCCGTAAATTGGTATGGACTTCCCTTTGAAACAACAATAGCACTCGATCCAAAACAAGTGTATTCGAATATAGAATTAGGCAGCGATTTACAGTTTACCAAAGGCACACTTCGAACTGCAGAAATTCACTTAAATCGATTTTCGGATGCTTATGAATCCCAAGAATACCATATTACAGGCGAAACGAATTTTCAATTCGATATGCTAGACAGTCCAATTTATTCTAGTGTCAAAGTGGATTATTTAAAAGGAAGTTTTGCTAAAAGCTATAATGGATTAGAAACGCAAAACTATGGGAATATTCAATTTTCAGTAGCGCCTAGTTATCAATACATTCAAGATGATCTCACTGTTTCGGTAGGATTTAAAACCTATTATTTGATGGATTCTGAACAAAATAAAAACGACTTTTATATCTATCCCAATGTAGAAGCGAGTTACGCTGTTGTTAATTCAATTGTGGTGGCTTATGCTGGAGTGAAGGGCGATTTATATCAAAACTCCTATTATGATTTTGCACAAATAAATCCATTTGTGTCGCCAACTTTAGACATTCGCCCAAGTTCAACTCCCTATAATGTATTTGTGGGTACCAAAGGAAAACTTTCTCAAAGTATTGGGTATGATTTAAAAGGAAGCTTTATACGTGAGCAAAATAAGGCTCTTTTTAGAACTCACTCTATTCAAGGTTTTTCAGCTCCCAATAATTACAATCAAGGAAATTCGTTTGGAGTTGTGTATGATGATATCGATGTGATTAATATTTCCGGTGCCTTAGAAATCGACATGGGTCAAAAATTAAACGTCCGTCTGAAAGGCGATCTTTATAAATACACCACTGATGCAGAACCTACCGCTTGGAACTTGCCAGAATTTGAAGCCTCTTTGTTTTTAGACTATCAACTGTCGGATAAGTTATCCATGGCCGCCAATCTATTTTATTGGGGATCAAGACAAGATACCACCAATTTTGAAGGACTGTTTTTTCCAGAGCCCATAACTCCCAATGTCACTCTCGATGCTTTTTTAGATGCTAATTTTCAGATTTCGTATGAAATCACCAACCAATTTGGAGCCTTCGTAAAAGTCAATAATATAGCCAATAACAGCTACAACCGTTGGAATCATTATCCAGTTCAAGGATTTCAGGTTTTAGGAGGCTTGAGTTATAAATTTGATTTTTAATTGACCGTAAGTTTGGCAAGGAAATCAAAATGAGGGCCTTCTTCAACCAATTCACAACTGAGTCCCACTTGATCGCAGGCTATTTTTAGATGTTCAAAATCGAGATACATCCAGCTAAAAGTAGCTTCTTCGCCTTTATAGCGCACTGTATAATCCAACTCGCCATAATAATCTTTATTGGTATCCATCCAATACCCGCCATCTTCGTCTTGATACATATACTTTATATCCGATGAATCTATTAAAATTTGTCCTCCAGGATTAAGAAGTGTTTTAAGGTGATTCAACACCAAAGGTGTATGCGCCAAGGACTGAAATATTCCAGAACCATTCATTAATAAAAGTAGGGTGTCAAAAGACGCAGTTTCATCCATAACATCTAAAACCTGTGCATTTTTCAACCCTCTCAATTGACAGGCTTCGATGGCTCCTTTAGAAATATCGATGGATTTCACGTCAAGCCCTTTGGATATTAAATAGAGACTGTGACTTCCAGCACCACAACCAACGTCCAAAATACTTCCCTTACACAACTTTAGAGCGGTTTGCTCCAAGCGAGGCATTTCCGAAAATTCTCTAAATAAATAGGGAAGTGGTAGGCGGTCTTCTTCAGAAATACTGGTTGAGGTAATCAGGTCTTCTGTGTAATTTCCTTTTTGATAATCCAAAATGGCAGTTCCAAAAACATCTTTCATGTGGGGGCGTTTTAAATTAAATGCAATACTCTTGTGGGTCCTTTTAAATCGATACAAAGATAAGTAAAAGCGATGAAGTGAGTTTTTTACAACCCGTAGAAATTTTTATATCCAGCTCCTAAAAAAACAATTGCGTTCTAATAAGTTATATTTGTAACTAGGATTGATTGCCTATTGCAATAATTCTTCACTTTTCATGGAACAACTTACACAACTGACTGCAGATTTTTCGAGTGCCGTATGGGGATTGCCACTGCTAATCCTTCTTATTGGAGGTGGATTGTATCTACTCATTCGTTCAAGGTTTGAAACCTTTCGACTTATTGGTCATGCGTTTCATGTGCTAAGTGGCAGATACGATGACCCAAACGATCTTGGGCAAATCAGTCATTTTCAAGCACTCACAACGGCCTTGTCCTCTACTATTGGTATGGGCAATATTGCAGGGGTGGCGGTGGCTATTTCTATTGGTGGGCCAGGTGCTGTTTTTTGGATGTGGGTCAGTGCAGTTGTTGGAATGTCCACAAAGTTTTTCACCTCCACTTTAGCAATTATGTTTAGAGGCAAAGACAGTACAGGTCAGATACAGGGCGGACCCATGTATTTTATTATGGAAGGTCTAGGGAACTCATGGAAGCCCTTGGCCATCATGTTCAGTATTTGTGGGTTGGTTGGCGCATTACCTGTGTTTAATGTCAATCAATTAACCCAAGCAATCAATGATATTTTGTTAACGCCAAACGGGGTTGAGGTTGGATTTACCTCTAACTTAATAATAGGATTGCTATTGGTGAGCTTGACGGCGGTGGTTATTCTGGGTGGTATCGGGCGCATAAGTAAAATAGCGTCTAAAATGGTGCCTTCTATGGTATTGCTGTATTTTGCAGCAGTACTGATTATATTAATCGTAAATATAGAAGTCGTTCCTAAATATTTAGCCATGATTTTTACCGATGCTTTTGCAGCGAATAATTTTAAAGGCGATGCCTTTTTTGGTGGTCTGGTTGGCGGATTGATCTTATTAGGGGTGAAGCGAGGTGCCTTTTCAAACGAAGCGGGAATAGGAACCGCTCCCTTAGCACATGGTGCTGCCAAAACAAACGAACCCGTCCGAGAAGGGTTGGTAGCCATGTTAGGTCCTGCCATAGATACCTTATTGGTGTGTACGTTAACGGCCTTAGCGATTTTAGTCACGGGAGTTTGGGAAACGTCTTCCGATAACGGAGTCAGTTTAACCGCTGCAGCTTTTGGAAATGCCATGCCGGGTTATGGGAAGTATTTGTTATTGGTATGTATAGCGGTGTTTAGTATCTCTTCTTTATTTTCGTTCTCTTATTACGGAACTAAATGTTTGTCGTTTTTAATTGGGGACGATAAAAAACATTTCTATAATTATTTTTACATCGCTAGTATCATCATTGGTGCAACGTCCTCCTTAGATATGATGATCAACTTGATTGATGGAGCCTTTGCTTTGATGGCGATTCCAACCATGCTATCCACGATTATTCTAGCACCAAAAGTGGTCAAAGAATTGAAAGCGTATAAGAGGCGTTTGAGGGAGGGGAAGTTTAACTAGCAAATCCAGTATCAACTATTGAGCTTTTTATCCTTAGTTTTGCAGTATGCAAGACCAATTACAATCCCTTTCCAAAAAAGTCCAAGAAAACAAAAAGGCACATCGTAACTTTTTTATCAAGCTCAGAAAAAAAACGCCCAAAAATCTCGATGCGATTATGGAAAAATTGCACGATGAGGAGTTTAAAAAATCAGATTGTCTCCAATGTGCCAACTGTTGCAAAACCACCAGTCCGATTTTCACAAAGAAAGATATTGAGCGCATTTCAAAGTCATTTAGGATTAAAACACGTCAGTTTATAGACACCTATCTGAATGTGGATGATGACCAAGATTATGTCTTAAAATCATCTCCTTGTACATTTTTAGCAGATGATAATACTTGTAATATTTACGATGTACGCCCCAAGGCCTGTCAGGAATATCCACATACAAACCGTAAAAGTTTTGAAAAAATTTCAGACCTTACGCTCAAGAATGTTGCCATCTGTCCCGCGACATTTAATATCGTTGAAGCCTTAAGAGCTAAATTAAAATAAGTATATTTATCAAACTTTTAATAACAGTATGGAACAGCTTATTCACTATTTCGAAACCATCCCTTCGCTCCACCGCAGTGCGATTCTTGTGGGTGGATTGACGTTCTTTTGGCTTTTAGAAGGGTCGTTGCCGCTGTTTAAGTTTGGTTATAACAAATGGAAACATGCGCTACCAAACCTGTTTTTTACATTCACGACCATTCTTATCAATTTCACTTTGGCTTTTTTACTGCTAAAAACTGCTGATTGGGTTGTAATTCATGATTTTGGGATTCTTAACTGGCTTCCAGAAATGCCCCTTTGGTTGTACGTAACCATAGGTGTATTATTGATGGATTTTGTTGGGGCGTATCTACCACACTATACCGAACATAAAGTCCCACCCCTTTGGATGGTGCATTTGGTTCACCATTCGGACCACAAAGTCGATACCACTACCGCCAACCGTCACCACCCATTAGAAAGTGTGATTCGCTATGTGTTTACGCTCGCGGGTGTTTTTGTTATTGGAGCACCGATTGGAATTGTGATGTTGTACCAGTCGTTGTCATTAGTTGCGACTCAGTTCAGTCATGCGAATATCAAACTGCCTAAAAAACTAGATTATCTATTGAGCTTTGTATTGGTTTCACCTGATATGCACAAAATTCATCACCACTATCAATTGCCTTATACAGATGCGAATTATGGAAACATTTTTTCGATTTGGGATCGACTTCTCGGTACCTATATCTATATGGAACGTGAGCACATTGTGTATGGGGTGGATACCTTTCCGAATGAAACCGAAAACAGCAGTTTAAAACACCTATTGAAACAACCGTTTCAGGGTTACAGAAGACCTACAACGGATACAGTAGATAAGGCGCTCTAAGTGTTTTGTAATGTTCTAAATCAGCTTTCCAGCTCTCGCGAATTTCATCAGCCGTCCAACCGTTTTCAATCTGTTCTTGCAATAATTTTTGTCCCGCCAATTTGGTGAAAAACGGGATGAAAAAATCATCCTTATTTTCAGTATGTTGATACGCATCGATCAACCATTTCAATTCAATATGAGATAAAATCGGATGCTCTTTCAAGTTCAATCCTTTACAAGTTTTAGCTTGGTGTTTAGGGTATTTAGCTCCGACATTGGGAGTTGGTATAAACTCGAAATTATAATCACTTCCTTCTAAAAAAGGACTTCCCAAAATTTGAAACTGAAGTTCCGTTCCACGACCTACACTCACATTTGTCCCCTCAAACAAACACAAACTTGGATATAAATTGATCGCTTTTGCATTGGGTAAATTAGGAGAGGGTTTAATAGGCAGTTCATAGACCGTTTGATGGGTGTAATTTTCTACGGGAATCACTCTCAAATCACACTGAATACTCCCAGAAAGCCAACCTTCGCCGTTGATCATTTTGGCATATTCGCCAACCGTCATTCCGTGAACAATCGGAACAGGGTGCATGCCTACAAAACTTCTGTAAGTTGTATCTAAAATAGGGCCATCCACATAGTGTCCGTTTGGATTGGGTCGGTCCAAAACAAGGAGCGGTATGCCCGCCTCCGCACAGGCTTCCATTAGATAATGTAGTGTTGAAATAAAGGTGTAAAATCGTTCACCTACATCTTGAATATCAAAAATAATAAGATATAAATTCGCCAATTGTTCTTGAGTTGGTTTTTTGTTTTTTCCATAAAGAGATACAATTGGAATGCCGGTTGAAACATCAATCCCATTTTTAATAGTTTCTCCCGCATCCGCAGTCCCTCTAAACCCATGTTCAGGAGCAAATACTTTTTTGACCGCAATATTTAAACTCAATAAAGAATCTACCAAATGCGTGTATCCTTCGTCTTTAAAAATAACCGAAGTTTGATTGGCAACAATACCAATATATTTATTTTTTAGAATCGGTAGATAGCTTTCAGTTTGTTGTGCTCCAACCCTCAAGGGGGTTTGTGCTTGCGAATTTGACTGGTTTCGGCACGAAAGAAGTGTCAGAACAAATAATAAAACTGTATTTTTGATAAAATTTAAATGCATTTATAAGTTTTGAATTACGAGTATTTTTTAGCCAAACGAATCATTGGAAATAAGTCCTATAAAAGTAGTGTTTCGGCGCCAATAATAAAAATCGGAATTGCAGCCATTGCAATTAGCACCATTGTGATGCTGATCGCGATTGCTACTGGCATTGGTTTGGAACATAAAATTCGCGATAAAGCCGTGGCATTTAACGGCCATATTACGATCTCTAATTTTGACAGCAATGAATCTGAAGGATCTCAAGTGCCTGTTTCTATAAATCAAGATTTTTATCCTGATTTTAAATCAGTTGAGGGTGTGTCTCATATTCAAGCTGTTGCCAATAAATTTGGAATTATTAGAACCAATACCGATTTTGAAGGTTTGTTTTTAAAAGGGGCAGGTACGGACTACGATTGGAGGTATTTCAAAGAGTTTTTAATAGAAGGACGTCTCCCACAATACACTCAAAAATACAGCAACGAAGTTTTAATTTCTAAGTACTTGGCAGACCGTTTGGGGTTTGTGGTAGGGGATAGCTTTCAGATGTATTTTATGAAATCCGATCCAAGCAAACCGCCCAGTATCATGAAATATGCCGTGGTGGGTATCTTTAATTCGGGCTTTGAAGAATTAGACAAAACCTATGTCATTGGAGATATCAACCATGTACAACGCTTGAACAGATGGACCAAAGATCAGATTGGAAATTTTGAAGTTTTCATCTCTAATTATAACGATTTAGATCGGCTCGGAAATGAGGTCTACGTACAAACCCCCTCGACTTTAGATGCGATGACCGTCAAACAAAAGTATGCGACTATCTTTGAATGGATTCCTATTTTCACCACCAATATCTATGGGATTATAGGCATTATGATTCTTGTGGGTGCTATTAATATGATCACGGCTTTACTCGTTTTGATTCTTGAACGTACTCAAATGATTGGCATTCTCAAAGCTTTGGGGAGCAGTAACTGGAGCATTCGGAAAGTATTTTTGTACAATGCATCTTATTTGATTGCTTGCGGCTTGTTTTGGGGCAACCTTATTGGGATTGGAATCTTATTACTTCAAAAGCAATTTGAGTTCCTAAAATTAGATCCCTCAGTGTATTATGTCACCGTCGCTCCTGTGTATCTCGATTGGACTTATGTGCTTTTACTCAATTTGATGACTTTTGTGTTGTGTCTATTAATGTTGCTCATCCCTTCGTTTTTAATCAGTAAAATTGTGCCTGTAAAAGCCATTCAATTCGAATAAAAACTTCTGTATTCCAGATTTGTATCCCGAAAAATTTAACGTATTTTTGTGCCAAATTGAGAACATGAAGTACGCCCAAAATATTTTAGAAACCATTGGAAACACGCCATTAATAAAGATGAACGTCCTCACAAAAGAATTGCCGTGTTTGGTTTTGGCAAAATACGAAACCTTTAATCCTGGGAATTCTGTAAAAGACCGTATGGCGTTACAAATGATTGCAGATGCGGAAGCCGATGGCCGTCTCAAACCTGGAGGAACCATTATTGAAGGAACTTCAGGGAATACGGGAATGGGTTTGGCATTGGCAGGAATTATCAAAGGCTATAAATGTATTTTTGTACTGGCAGATAAGCAGTCCAAAGAAAAAATGGATATTTTACGTGCCGTGGGTGCTGAGGTCGTGGTCTGTCCAACTTCTGTAGAACCAGACGATCCTCGATCTTATTATTCCGTTTCTAAACGATTGGCAGAAGAAACCCCCAACTCTTGGTATGTGAACCAATACGACAACCCGAGCAATTGCAAGGCGCACTTTTTGAGTACCGGTCCCGAAATTTGGGAGCAAACCGATGGGAAAGTCACCCATTTTGTGGTGGGTGTCGGAACAGGAGGTACAATTTCTGGTGTGGGGAGTTATTTGAAAATGAAAAACCCGAATGTGAAAATATGGGGGGTTGATACCTATGGAAGTGTGTTTAAAAAATACCACGAAACAGGAATTTTTGATGAAAAAGAAATTTATCCCTATGTTACTGAGGGCATAGGAGAAGATATTTTGCCTTTGAATGTCAACTTTGGAGTGATTGATGGGTTTACGAAAGTAACCGATAAAGATGGCGCCGTCTATACACAACGTTTGGCAAAAGAAGAAGGCATGTTTTTAGGCAACTCTGCAGGCTCTGCGATCAAAGGGGTGCTTCAATTGAAAGAACATTTCAAGCCCGATGATGTGGTAGTGGTTCTGTTTCACGACCATGGCAGTCGTTATGTAGGCAAAATGTTTAATGACGATTGGATGCGAGAAAAAGGCTACATTGAATAGGACTTTCTGAGCATAAAAAGTTTTAAAATCATCTATTTTTTTGGAAATAGGTGATTTTTTTCTACGTTTATATCCGAGATAAAGACCCCAGATCTAAATCTTCAAAAAAGAGTTTAACCGAAGTTTTAGATGAAATTTTATTGAAAACCGTTTTGTAAGCGATAGAGCTTTATACGCCTATGAGCAAAGATCTCTTGCAAATACAAAACAACTTTAAGAAGTCAGTATGTAGTATCAAATCATTGATTTACAGTTTTTTAAATTCAACAAAAATGAAATATATATAATCGAAATAAACGCAACTCTGCGGATATACACTAGTTACCACACATTTGAGAAAAACACTCTACATATTGACAATTTTAGTTTTCGGAGCAACTTATGCTCAAGAGTACAAGACTTCCGATTGTAATTTACAAACGGAAAATCAACTATGGAAAACGGAATTTGAAAAAGCGGAATTTAAATCAGAGCGTATTGAATTGATAAAAGCTAAAATCAAAGCCGACTCAATCTACAAACAATCTGAACTGAAAATAAAAACTGTCCATTCCGCTACAATTTTTAACGAACACGAAAACCAAAACGGAATAGAATGCGGATGTAAAATATTATTTGTTTTGCATTATAAAAAACGGAAATCAATAATTGTAAATTTGAATGAAAAGCCTGAATTGAGAATCGTTGTGGATAAATTGAATTCGGAAAATGTTGAACGAATATGGTACGAATTTAAAAAAGAGACAGCCCAAGCTGTTTATGGAGTAAGTGGAAAATGTGGCTTTGTACAATTGCGAATAACTGACAGAAAATTGAAACGATTAATAAAAAACGTGTGGTAACACCGTGTATAATTAATTGCTAGTTTTAGCTTACTTACGAAAATCCTCGCGGATTTTCTAGTTGGTTTTGTATTTACTAAATTAGATGCATAAAAAACGCAACAAATCATACACAAACACGTTGTGCAAGATTAAAAAAGACCCCTCTTTAGCGCGAGCGTCCCGCTGGTGACAGCAAGAGTGATAAAAAAAAGTAGAAAATATAATCCCCCACTGGAGTGCGAAATCGAAGATTCGACGAAGTCAATCCTTTTGCGTTCCAAATAAATTTGTAAACCACACGAAAAATTCGTGCGGTAGCGGGTTCCGCTTCTGCACAAAATTGGATCATCGAGCCCATTAATTCACACGGGAAGTTTCGAAAATTTGGCAGCTCTAAAACTTTTTTTATCTTCGTTGGATGCAAGAAGACTTCCTACACTATGTCTGGCAGCATAAAAAAATGAGCCTCAAATCATTACAAACCACCACTAAAGAATCGATAATTCTTAAGACAGTTGGTTTGCCTAATGTCAATTCTGGCCCCGATTTTTTTAATGCTCAATTAAGTATCGGTACTCAAATGTGGGCAGGTAACGTCGAAATCCACGTTAAATCCTCCGATTGGTATGCACACCACCACGAATCCGATGCTGCTTATGACAATGTTATTTTACACGTGGTTTGGGAACACAATATGGATGTTTTCCGAAAAGATAATACGCCAATTCCTACCTTAGAACTCAAAAATCAAGTCCTTCCGCATACTTACAACAATTACAACTCCTTATTAAATCAGAAGCTATCTTGGATTCCTTGCGAGACTCGCATTAAGGAAGTAGACAGTTTTACGGTCAACCATTGGCTCGAGCGGTTGTACTTAGAGCGCTTGGAAGGAAAGTACAAAGCCATAGAGACACAACTAGATGAGTCGAAGCAAAATTGGGAAGCCGTATTGTTTTGGCAGCTCTCTAAAAATTTTGGACTCAAAGTCAACGGGGATGCCTTTTTAAGTGTTTCAAAATCAATAGATTTTTCGGTCGTTCGAAAGTCACAACATCAAACCCATCATCTGGAAGCCCTGTTTTTAGGGCAAGCAGGCCTTTTGGATTCAGAAGCCCAAGACCGCTATCTTTCCGAGCTTAAAAGTACCTTTAGTTTCTTAAAAAATAAATTCTCACTCTCTAGAACAGGGGTATTGCCAGTGCAATTCTTTCGATTGCGTCCGCCTAATTTCCCAACCATCCGATTGGCACAGTTAGCTGCTCTTTACAGCCGCTCCTCAAATTTGTTTTCAAGGATCATTGAAGCACAGTCCTTAGAGCAATTGTATACTGTATTTGAAGGCGCGACATCGAGGTACTGGAATACGCATTACACTTTTGAAAAAGCTACAAAGTCTACTCCAAAAAAACTAACAAAAGCGTTTATGAATTTACTAATTATTAACACTATTGTCCCAATAAAGTTTGCCTTTAATAAATTCAACTGCCACTCTAAAAAAGAAGATATTGTAGAAATAATGCGTAAAATTCCCTTGGAACACAACAGTATAGTCCATAAATTTCATGACTTGTATGCCTTTGGAAAAACAGCTTAAGAGTCTCAAGCTTTGATTCAACTAAAACAAAAATATTGTTCAAAAAATAAATGCCTTCAATGTGCGATTGGTAGTGCACTTTTGAATCGAAATTCATAAATTGCAGTATGAAATTATTTTACAACGGACTTTTTAATTTACAGAAATATGGGTTCTACGTTTGTCAACGCATAGCCGACCGTTTCGGAATGCGCGCTAAAGTGGTTCGAACTTCCTTTATATACCTCACATTTGTGACTCTGGGTTTTGGATTTGCATTCTATTTATTTTTGGCGTTTTGGATACGGATTAAGGACTTAATATACACCAAAAGAACCTCCGTTTTTGATATTTAAAACCTATGGAAAATCCGCTTATCAAACTTTATAGGTCTAAAATTAGCACAGCTCTTATATTGTTGATTTTATTGCTTTTTGTTGGGGTTATTGGATTCAAAATAATCTCTGATTTCTCTTGGGTTGATGCATTTTATATGACCGTCATTACCATTACTACAGTGGGTTTTGGTGAAGTTTTACCCTTAGATTCTGATGGTAAACTATTTACTATTTTACTGATATTAACAAGCGTCATTATTGTTGGATATGCGCTTAAAGTGATTACAGAGTATATAATCTCCAAAAATGTTATTTCCGAACTAAAACATAAAAAGATGCAAAAAAAAATTGATGCACTGTCCAATCATATTGTGATATGTGGATTTGGAAGAAATGGCCAGCAAGCTGCCAAAAAGTTACGAACCCACAACCGTACTTTTGTAGTCGTAGAGTCCAATAAAGAACTAATTGACAAACACCAAAATGAAGATATTTTGTTTGTGTATGGTAATGCCAATGATGATGATGTGCTTCAATCTGCTGGAATCGAACGTGCTGAGTGTTTAATATCAGCTTTACCCAATGACTCAGATAATGTGTTTGTTGTATTATCTGCACGTCAAATGAACAAGACAGCGCGAATTATAAGCCGTGCCTCTAACGAATCATCTTACAGTAAACTCAAATTTGCAGGTGCCAATAATGTTATCTTACCTGATAAAATTGGAGGGGATCACATGGCTTCTTTGGTAGTCGTCCCAGATTTATTAGAGTTTATTGACAACCTTTCGATTGTAGGGCATACCACCATCAATATTGAAGAAATTGCCGTCGAAAAACTCTACGATACTTCTGATATCAAAACCATTCAAGATTTAGAACTACGAAAAAAAACAGGGTGTAGTGTCATTGGTTACAAGGACGAAACAGGACATTATACTATAAATCCTGAAGCCAGTCAAAAACTGGTTCCAAATTCTAGAGTGATTGTTTTGGGGCGCCCAGAACAAATTTTAAATTTGAATAGTACTTATAATATTGATCTAAATTTATCCTAAGAAGTATGAATTTTTAAACCCCCATCGAATTTTAATATTTCATTTTTTTTCACCATCTTGTTCGCTCATTAATTATAATCACAAACTTTCTTTATGAAATTATTCATTCAAACGACTATTGCTTTATTATTACCATATATTTCCTTTGCACAAGAAAAAGGACTCGACCAAAAAATCGACGAAGCATTTCAACCAATCGCAGATGCTTTTTTTGACGCTATCTTTTTTACTGTTTACAAAGGAGATACATTTACAATTCCATTTGTATTGGTTTTATTAGTAGGATCTGCATTGTTTTTTACTGTTTATTTCGGTTTTCCAAACATTCGTTATTTCGGAAAAGCAATCAATGTTGTAAGAGGGAAATATGACCATGTAGATCAAGGAGTAGCAGAAGTTATGTACGGCGATTCTACGCCGGGTGACGATGCTATAGAAACGATCAAAGATGAAAGTGCCGATGGAGAAGTGAGTCATTTTCAGGCCTTGGCAACAGCAGTTTCAGGAACTGTTGGAAATGGAAATATTGCCGGAGTTGCTTTAGCAATTGCTTTAGGAGGTCCAGGTGCAACGTTTTGGATGATCGTTTGTGGATTGTTAGGGATGTCAACGAAATTTGTTGAATGTACTTTGGGAGTTCAATTTAGAGACGTTGGTGAGGACGGAACCGTATATGGAGGCCCTATGTACTACATTAGTAAAGGATTAAAATCAAGAGGTTTTGCTCAAATAGGTAAAGTTATTGCTGCTATTTTTGCTGTCTTCTGTATTGGAGGTTCTTTTGGTGGAGGTAACGCTGCACAATCCAATCAAGCTACCATTGTAATAAAAGAATTATTTAACTGGCAGAGTACTGCCGCAGGTGCAATTGTTGGGATAGTATTAGCAATACTGGTTGGAATTATTATCATTGGAGGGATCAAACGGATTGCACAAGTCACTGAAAAAGTAGTACCTTTTATGGCAGTCATGTATGTTGTAGCCTGTCTATATATCATCCTATCTAACTTTAGTTTAGTAGACGATGCCATCAGTCTTATTGTAAGAGAAGCTTTTAACCCAACTGCCTTTGGTGTTGGATCAGTCATTGGAGTCGTCATTGTAGGATTTCAACGCGCCGCCTTTTCAAACGAAGCTGGAGCAGGTTCTGCATCCATTGCACACTCTGCTGTAAAGACAAAATATTCTGCATCAGAAGGATTAGTTGCTCTTTTGGAGCCCTTTATTGATACCGTGGTTATTTGTACCATGACCGCTTTGGTGATTGTCATCTTTAATTTCGGAGGATTTTTCGAATACGGTGGTGATGGTTCTGGAGTTGTTTATATTGATGGTCAAGCTTTTGAAGGCGCAGGAATTACTTCCAAAGCGTTTGCTCAATACATACCTTACTCAAATATATTCTTAACGATTGCTGTGGTCTTATTTGCGGTTTCAACTATGATTTCATGGTCCTATTACGGTCTGCAATCTTGGAAGTTTTTATTTGGAAGAGGGAAAGTTGCAGATTTAGTGTATAAATTTTTATTCTTAATTTTTATCGTCATCGGAGCAGCAGCGAGTATGGGATCTATTTGGAAATTCTCAGATGCGATGATTTTCGCTATGATCTTCCCTAATATGGTTGGGTTGTTTTTCCTGTTCCCTATCGTAAAAAGAGAATTAACAAAATATTTAAAAGCTATTAAGGAATAAAAATATCGTTGTCCCAAAATGAAATTTTACACCTACTTTTCAAACCAACAACGCTTGGCGCTTGTCGTATTGATAGTGGTGATCATTTCTTTGCAGTTTTTTTTTGTATTTTATAAGGGATTAAAAACCGATACTTTTGATATTCCACCCAAAACTTATTTGAAATTTCAAAAAGAGGTGGACAGTTTAATAGAGGATCAACGCAAAAGTTCCGCTCCAAAAATATATCCTTTCAATCCAAATTATATAACCGATCATAAAGGCTACACACTTGGAATGACTGTGGAAGAAATAGATCGGTTACTTGCCTACAGAGCGAACAATAAATGGGTAAATACAACAAAAGAATTTCAACGTGTCACCAAAGTATCTGACTCACTTCTTAATAAAATAGCCCCCTATTTTAAATTCCCAAATTGGGTGGCAAAATCTACAGTAAATTCTGTTAGGGAGAAGTCATTTTCGCAGAAATTAGATTTAAATAAGGCAACGGCTAAACAACTTCAAAAGGTTCATGGTATTGGAGATTTTTACTCGAAACAAATCGTACGATTTAGAGATTCATTTGAAGACGGATTTATTTCTGATATTCAATTGCAAGGAATTCGAGGGTTAACTCCCGAAGTGATTGAAAATGTCCTAAGGGATTTTACTGTAAAAACACCTAGAGTTATCCAAAAAATTGACTTAAACTCTGCCACGATAGAACAATTAGTTAGCATTGAGATTATCGATTATGAACTGGCGTATGAGATCATAGAATTACGAATGTTAAGAGATGGTTATAATGCAATTGAGGAATTAACAAAAGTTAAAGGATTCCCTAAGGAAAAATTTGAAATTATTAAATTATATTTGTCACTCAACTAAATTATATATGGATTTTAATTATTCAGAAGAGCAGAATTTGATAGCTAACGCTGCAAAAGAATTTGCAGAACAGTACATTAGACCGCATATTATGGAATGGGATGAGTCACAGCATTTTCCAGTAGATGTACTTCATAAAGCAGGTGAAATGGGTTTTATGGGTATTTTTATTCCAGAAAAATATGGAGGCTCTGGATTTGGATATCATGAATATATCGCAATTATCGAAGAAATATCTAAAGTTGATCCTTCAATTGGATTGTCAATAGCAGCACATAACTCTCTTTGCACAGGGCATATTTATTATTTTGGGAATGAAGCTCAAAAACAAAAATGGTTGCCAAAATTAGCCGCTGGAGAATGGATAGGAGCATGGGGGTTAACAGAACATAATACTGGTAGTGATGCCGGTGGGATGAATACAACCGCTATCAAAGATGGCGATTATTATATTTTAAATGGTTCTAAAAATTTCATCACTCACGGAATCAGCGGAAACGTGGCTGTGGTCATCGCTCGAACCGGCGAAAAAGGAGATTCTCATGGCATGTCAGCTTTTGTAATAGAACATGGGACACCAGGTTTTTCATCTGGTAAAAAAGAAGACAAATTAGGAATGAGAGCCAGTGAAACGGCCGAATTAATATTCGATAACTGTCGGGTACATAAAGACAATTTATTAGGAGATGAAGGCGAAGGCTTTGTGCAGTCATTAAAAGTGTTAGATGGTGGACGTATTTCAATTGGGGCACTGTCCTTAGGGATTTCAAAAGGGGCGTATGAGGCTTCCTTAAAATATGCCAAAGAACGCGTTCAGTTTGGAAAACCAATATCAAGTTTTCAAGGGATCTCGTTCAAGCTTTCTGATATGGCTACAGAAATTGAAGCTTCAGAATTGTTGTTACACAAATCAGCTTTCTTGAAAAATAAAGGTGAAAAAGTCACCACAATTGGAGCCATGGCTAAAATGTTTGCAAGTGAATCTTGTGTCAAAATCGCAAATGATGCGGTTCAAATCCATGGGGGATATGGTTATATTAAAGACTATCCCGTAGAAAAATTTTATAGAGATTCAAAGTTGTGTACCATCGGAGAAGGGACTACCGAAATTCAAAAGGTAGTCATCTCAAGAAATATTTTAAAATAAGTATTGCAAAACAATAATTAAGTTTATATTTGCACACGAAATCTAAAAGAGGGGAGGTTAAAAAACTATGTTAATAATACCAATAAAAGAAGGAGAAAATATAGACAGAGCGCTAAAACGTTTCAAACGAAAATTTGATAAAACGGGAACAAAGCGATCTTTACAAACGCGTAAGCAGTTTATAAAGCCATCTGTAAAACGTAGAGCACAAATTCAAAAAGCGCAATACATCCAAGGACTAAGAGACGCTGAAAACTTATAAGTTTTCAAAATCAATAAAATTAAAAACACCTTCATTCTAAGGTGTTTTTTTTGTTTATAAGAAGCTGTATAACAGTTCAGTAAATGTTAAAATATTTGCATTTTTCATTTTTTTAATTAATTTTGATTAAACCCTAAATCATTATAATTATGAATACAAAATCTTTTATTCTCTCCGGAATCGTTGGTAGCATTGTTAGTTTTCTCCTAGGATTTCTTTTTTATGGTCTCATTTTTACAGACCTTCACCCTGAAGGAACTGAATCTAGCATGCTTTTTATTTTTTTAGGATGCTTATTTTATGCGTTTGCTTTTGCATTGATCTTTAGCCATTGGGCACAGATCTGTACTTTTAACACATGGGCCAAGGCAGGGTTCTTTATTGGGCTTCTATGGTCGCTTAGTATGATTTTTTTCATGAACTCATCTGATGGTGTTTTAGATTATTATAATACTGTAATTATGGTCGCTGTAGATGTTATATCAGCTGCTGTTATGGGCGGTATGATTGCTTCAGTAGTTGGGAAGTTAACCACCAAGTCTCTATGATATAATTTTAAATCCCCACTAGAAACCTTATTTTTTTGGTGGGGATATCATAATATTTTATTATATTGGATGGGTAAAACAAAGAATAATGAGCATTCAAAAATTCATTGATTATCTACTGTTAGAGAAAAAATATTCTCCACAAACAGCAGTAGCCTATCAAAAAGATATTGAAGCATTTCAATTATTCATTTCTCAAGAGTTTTCAGAATCTGAAATTTCAAAAGCAAATTACTCTCAAATACGTTCTTGGATAGTCCAGCTTGTAGATCGTTCAATTTCCAACCGTACAATTAACCGAAAGATATCTTCCTTAAATAGTTTTTATAAATTTCTTTTGAAGATCGAAGTTGTTGCTGTCAATCCTTTAATTAAACATAAAGCGCTTAAAGTCAGTAAAAAAATTCAGATACCCTTTTCTGAAACAGAAGTTGTTTCTGCTTTAAATGGCATTAACCCAGAAACGTTTGAGGGGCTACGAGACAAACTCGTCGTAGAGCTTTTCTATTCAACTGGAATGCGTCGGATCGAATTGGTTCAACTTCAAATTCAAGACATAGATTTGTCTCAAAAACATGTAAAGGTACTGGGGAAGCGTAATAAAGAACGAATTATTCCGCTACTTCCTTCAGTAATAAACACTATTGAATCTTATTTATTAGAGCGTTTGAAATTGGAATCCATAAAAGACCCTTCTATCTTTTTCTTAACTAAAAAGGGAACGAAGGTTTATGAGATGTTAATCTATAGAATTATTACAGGCTATTTTGACACAGTCTCATCAAAAGTTAAGAAAAGTCCTCATATCCTTAGGCATTCTTTTGCAACTCATTTATTAAATAATGGTGCAGATATAAATTCTGTCAAGGAGTTATTAGGACACTCGAGTTTGGCAGCCACTCAGGTTTATACCCATAATAGTGTTGCAGAACTTAAAAAAGTATACGAAAAATCACACCCTAGGAATTTAATATAGTATTTAATTTAACTTAAAAAATTACATTATGAAAGTACTCACGCAATCCGTAAATTTTAATGCCGATCAGAAATTAATTAACTTTATTCAGAAACGAATGGATAAATTAGATTTATTTTTTGATAAGATAATCAAATCAAATGTGTATTTGAAGGTTGAAAACACCTCACAAAAAGAAAATAAAATATTTGAAGTTCAGCTCTCGATCCCTGGAGACGTCATTGTTATTAAGAAGGTTTCAAAAACTTTTGAAGAGGGATTGGATGCAGCTGTACATTCATTAGAAAGACAGTTAAAAAAGCGAAAAGAAAAATTACGTCAATTTTCATGAAAATTTTACAGAAAATGTTTTGAAACAAGAAAAATATATATACATTTGCAGTCCGTTAGAAATAGCGGGCTTTTTTAGTGCCTAATCGTACTGAAGAAAAGCCGATGTAGCTCAGCTGGCTAGAGCAGCTGATTTGTA
>Ga0233438_10000571_pt1 | contig 45869 bp, 37 predicted proteins | sample SI_123_September_FD_182720 | JGI IMG/M metagenome (GOLD analysis project Ga0233438, IMG submission 182720) | Seawater microbial communities from Saanich Inlet, British Columbia, Canada - SI_123_September2016_10_MG | ecosystem: Environmental > Aquatic > Marine > Inlet | place: Canada: British...
TTGAGAAAATGGGGGGGGTGGGTATTTTCTGTTTTTTGGGAATAGGTTCTCAGTAGTGGGAATTCGTGGGGGGGGTGCAAACACGATAAAACCCTCAACCTCATTAAGTAGTACCCCTACTCTTCCGCTACTCTGCGTCAGCAGCAGCAAGAATCGCCGCCCAAGCCGGAATACCATTTTCCAACCTCCGACGCAGTCGGTCGTAGGAAACACGACATCTAGAATCCCTAGACCACTGTGAAATCGTCTTCTTTTCCCCAAAAGCTTCTATAAAGACATTATCTGTCCTATTGTTAGCATTCTGTATAAGATTGTATCTTCGCAAGTTAGTGCGGCGATTATCCAGCCTATCCCTATTTTTATGATCAATGATGACTTCCGGGTCTTTTTCATTCATAATATAGCGGTGCATTCTCGTCTCACGCCTATTTATTTTAGTAATAGCATAGCCATCTTTATAGTACCAGCTATGACGGACCAATTCGCGATAATCTTCGTTATCAACTTTGGCATATCTTCCTTTACCTACTCCAGTTAAGGGAATTTCTAGCATTTTTTTATCCTTTTGGGGTATAATAGTTTAGACAATATTTTTAACTCACACTGTAAGGCGAAACCTATGAAAGTAGAACCCGCAGATTCTGGCGTAATCGAAAAAATAAATGCGGAACTTATTGTTCCCGATCCAATTAAAATCAAAGCAATGGAGATCATTAATGGTAACACCGGAACAAATGGAGATAATCCATGCTGTAGTAGACAGGATTGCACCAAACCATAAATTCGGATTTTATGACGTAAATGATATAAAACAAGAAGCATATATAATGGCTCTTGAAGCAATGGAAGATTACGACGGACTTCGACCACTAGAGAATTTTATCTCGAAACATGTATCAAATAGACTAAAAAATCTTAGAAGAGACAAATATTCCCGGAAAACGCTGAATACTCAAAACCACTCCGATCTGAATGCAAAAAAACGCCTCTTAATGGACATCGGCTTTTCTTTTAATTGTAATTTATCCTATGAAAACGATTTAGAACAAGACTTATCTACGCGAGAAGCGGTTGACAAGGTTCTTTCGGAACTAACTCCCGCTTTAAAAAAAGACTTCTTTCGTTTAGCAAATAAAGCCCCGATTCAAGACTATCGCAAAAAAGCAGTTTATGCCGCAGTTAAGGAGATTTTACATGAAGACTGGTAGATTGTCAATAGCAGATTTGCATTTTATTGAAGAAAAAGCAACTTCGATGACGGCAGACCAAATAGCTGAAGCTCTAGAAAGACATGTTGAGCCAATAATTCGTCAGCTAAAAAAAATGGGGTTGACAGAAAATAAACTCCAAGCTTTAACCGTACAAGCCGAGTACGATCTCAGAGGCAGGCATTATTGGAAGATTCTTAAGACGCAATTCTCCGAAGAAGAACTAGACACGTTTATGTCTATGTGGACGGAAATTATTGCTCAATTCCAAAAAGACGTTCTAGTTACAGAAGAGATGCAAATCGTTGGTCTCGTCAAAGAAAGTATTCTATCGGATAGAGCGTTGACGGAAATTAGATCGTCTCATGTTCAAATTGCGGAACTTAGAAACCGGATTTCGGCGGAAATGCAACGACCCGAAGATGAAATTGAGAGGGAGCTAATCTATGACATGGAAAAGTCCATCGCATCAATGCTAACGGCTATCGATTACTTAAGTCGCAACCATAAAGACCATTTAGGTAGAATATCCGCTTTCAACAAGGAACTGAAAGCGACTAGAGAGCAGCGATATGCGAAGATGGAGAGTAAAACGGAAACAATGCCTATGTTAATAAACAAATTGTTAAATGACCCGACTTTTTATGATGAACAAGGAAAAATGATGGAAAAAATGAGATTGTCGATGTACGGAGAAAAAGCCAGACTTGGGGCGCCTCATACTTATGATGACGGAATGCAAGACAGACCATTACTCAATGCTGAAACAGTAATGTTGGAGGACGAATAATGAAAGCAGTAATATCAGGAGTCACCGGACAAGACGGATCATACCTTGCGGAATTTCTGCTCGAAAAAGGATATGAGGTAATTGGGTTTTCCCGCAGGGTTAGCGTGGACACCAGCGAAAGGATAAAACACTTATTGGATCACCCGAATTTTACTTTTCAAGAAGGTGATGTTTCAGACTGCTCTTACATTTGTAATCTACTAATAAAAGAAAAGCCGGATCACTTCTACAACCTTGCGGCACAATCTCATGTTGCAACATCTTTTAAACAGCCGATGATTACGACAGACATTAATTATCTCGGCGTTTTAAATATTCTCAACGGCATAAGAGACTTCTCCCCCGAAACTAAAATATATCAAGCTTCAACCAGTGAAATGTTTGGCTCTTCTTTTTTATCTGTTGGTGATCAAAAGTTTCAAAATGAGGTGACTCCTTTTTCCCCACAATCCCCTTACGCGATAGCAAAACTTGCGGCTCATCATGCAATCAGATTATACCGCGATTCTTATGGTTTGTTTGCTTCTGCGGGAATACTGTACAATCACGAATCGTCTCGTCGTGGAGATAAATTTGTAACTAAAAAAATAACAAAGTGGGCTAAAGAATTTAAAAAGTGGAAACGCTCATTAGTTAATCAATTTTGCGATTATGACTATGATGAAGACTATATCTACAGAATTAATCCTGAAAGTCATGACGTAATTGACAAATTCCCCAAACTAAGGTTAGGAAATCTAGACGCTTATAGGGATTGGGGGTACGCTAAGGAATATGTTGAGGCAATGGTCTTAATGCTAGAAGCTGACACTGCGGATGATTTTGTTGTCGCTACTGGCGAAACAAAGACAGTACGTGAGTTTTTGGATGAGGTTTTCTTTTATTGTTTTGGCTCAAAAGAATGGAATAATTTCGTAGTGATTGACCCGGAATTTTATAGACCCGCAGAAGTTGACTTCCTAAAAGGAGATAGTAGAAAAATTAAGGACAAGTTAGGATGGGAAGCAACGACTGATTTTAAGCAATTAGTTAAGGTCATGATCAATGAAGACCTATAAAATCTATCTTGATTTAAGCATGATTATACACCGTTTAAAAAAGGTCAGGCTCGACGAATACAATAGCCATGCTCCCATAGTTTTTATTATAGCAAAAGACCCGGATCAGGCATGTAATATTTGCTACACAACGATTGTTGAAAAAATAATGAGGTCTAAAAAGTTAACTGATCGTGAAATGCTCGAATTATCAAGCGATCTTCTTCATGATATGAGAATAAAGAGAGTATACAACCCATGAGAGATTATTCAAGCAAAGACTATAAAGCCGCAAGAAAAAAATCTCTAATTAGGGACGGTCGTAAATGCCAAATGCCGGGATGTAAGGCGAAAAAAAAATTACAATCACACCACATAATGACTTGGGCAAAAGCTATTCATCTTCGTTACGATGTGGATAATTTAATTACACTATGCAGAACTTGTCATGAATCTATAAAAAACAAAGAAGATTTTTATGTCAGTTTATTCAAGGGGATAGTTCGTGATAATACTAAAAGACACTAGAGAAAAAAAGGGTTGGGACTTCAGCTTTTATGACGTAGAGACAAGCGTTGGAACGATCAAGTACGGCGACTACACTACGGAAAAACTAAAAGACATAGCCATAATAGAAAGAAAAGCGTCTCCCGCTGAACTAGCCGGTAATTTGGGCAAAAAATTAAATAAAGAAAGATTCTATAGGGAGCTTGAGCAACTTAAGCAGTTTAAACACGCTTATATAGTCTGCGAATTTCCGGAAGTTGATATTTATGAGTATCCAAGCGTAAAAACTGGGGTTCCTAAAAGTAAAATAAAATACTGCCGAATGAACGGAGCCTATATCCGCAAACTACTCTATAAAATAGAGGAAGAATTTGAGTTAGAGGTCATTTTTTGCAATAACAAACAAGCGGCAGAAAAATATGCTCTTAATTTATTCAAAGAATTAGAAGAAAGATATTAATGACATATAAGCAACAGATGCCAAACAAAGAGACCATTAGAGAAATTAATGAAGCTTGGCTTAATATAAAGCAAAAGCATAATGAAGTAATTAATCCGCTCGATATACTTAATACTAGCAACCCTCAAGAATTTCATAAACAGATGACTTGGCTTATGATGCAGCCAGAGTATTTCTCTTTTATATGTAAGCATATTTTTAACATAGATTTACTTCCAATGCAAGCTCTAATCTTAAAAGAAATATGGAGCAGGAAATTTCCGATGTTGATCGGGTCGCGTGGATTAGGAAAAACCTTTTTGCTATCTCTCTACGCCCTTCTTCGTGCTTTTTTAATGCCCGGAAGAAAAATTGTTATTGTAGGTGCTGCTTTTAGACAGTCTAAGTTTTTGCACGAATATATGGAAAACATATGGAGGAATGCTCCCGTTCTACGAGACTTGTGTGATACATCTAGTGGACCACGTACTCAAGTTGATATGTGTCGTATGACTATCAACGGAAGCACCATTAGTTGTCTCCCTATTGGGGATGGCAGTAAAATCCGTGGGCAGCGAGCGAACGATATTCTCGCAGATGAATTTGCATCTATGTCGCGAGAAATCTTTGAAAATGTTATCGCCGGTTTTGCCGCAGTTGCCGCTAATCCGGCAGCTTCTCATAAAAAAATAATGGCTGAGATAAGAGCTGAAGAACTAGGGTATAATACCAAATTTTTAAGAGACTCATCAAAAAAATCTATGGAAATATCTAACCAAACAGTTCTCTCTGGTACGGCTTATTATGATTTTAATCACTTTGCCGATTATTGGAAAAACTGGCGAAAAATAATTTTATCTAAAGGCGATCCTACTTATATCAGCAATAACATATTTAATGGAGAGCCTGTTCCTAAGTCTTTTAAGTGGGATGATTATTCAATAATTCGAATCCCTGTTAATTTGGTTCCACATGGATTTATGGATGATGGTCAGATAGCCCGATCTAAGGCGACGGTTCATAATGGTATTTACTTAATGGAATTCGGAGCGGTTTTTGCGAAAGATAGTCAAGGGTTTTTCAAGCGTAGCTTGATTGAATCATGCGTAGCAAAAGCGGAAAATTCTATTGTGATCAATGGTGAAATAGCCAAGTTCACAGCTAGGATTAAAGGGGATATCAATAAAAAATACATTATGGGCGTCGATCCGGCTTCTGAAGTTGATAATTTTAGTATTATAATTATTGAGTTATGTGAAAACCACAGAAGGATTGTTCATTGCTGGACGACAACTAGGAAGGACCATATAGCAAAAGTAGATGCTGGACTTGTTGATGACAATAACTTCTATGCCTACTGTGCTAGAAAAATAAGAACTCTTATGGACCTATTTCCAATCGAACATATAGCGTTGGATGCTGGTGGTGGCGGTATAGCCGTTTACGAAGCTCTACACGACGATAAGCTGATGATAAAGGATAGTAATGGTAATTTCATGGAGCAGCCCATATGGGAGGTAATAGACGACGACAAGGACAAGCCTTCTGATAATCAGCCCGGATTACATATCATCGAAATGTGTCAGTTTTCTCGCTATGACTGGTATTCTGAGGCGAACCACGGACTAAGAAAAGACCTTGAAAATAAAGTTCTCCTCTTTCCTGAATTTGACACCGTTACAATTGGACTATCTATAGAAGAAGATAAGCATAATAAAAGATTATACGATACTCTAGAAGATTGCGTCTTAGAAATAGAAGACTTAAAAGACGAACTATCTCTAATTGAAATTTCAGCCTCGCAAAATGGTCGAGAAAGATGGGATACGCCAGAAGTCAAAATCGGAGTAGGAAAGAAAGAACGAATGAGAAAGGATCGCTACTCATCATTACTTATGGCTAATATGGCGGCTAGAAGATTAGATAATCAAATTAAGCAGCAACCATATCATGCTTATGGTGGATTTTCCGCAAGAGCGAACGCCGATAAAAAACAAAACATCGTAAAATTTGATGGTCCATCGTGGTTTACGGAAAAAATGAACGGAATTTATTAACCTTCTGGTGTATATATAATTGAATGCAATTACAATACGATTACTTTAAGGTGAAAAATGACTGAGAAAAATTCATACATACATTGGGCTGAAGGCAACGAGTTCGCAAAAAGCGATGCTATGGAAAAAGCCGGAAGTAACTATGAAAGTTATGACGGAGTTAAGGCGAATGCTAGTTATAGGTCTTATATTGATATAGAGCCTAACATATCAGTCCGCGACTCTTATACTGCTGATGACTATTATTCTTTTAGGCGGAACGAATCTCCCGCCGCCTCTACAAAAAGGGCGATCAAGCAATGCATGAAAGCCTATGATAAAGTGGGCATCATTAAAAATATCATTGATCTTATGGGGGATTTTGCGTCTCAGGGCATAACTATACATCACCCAAACGAAAAAGTCCAGAACTTTTATAATAAATGGTGGGAAAAAGTTGATGGAGTAGAAAGGTCGGAAAGATTCTTGAACCTGTTGTATCGCTCCGGAAATGTAGTTATTTACAAACGTAGTGGAAAAGTCAACAAAAAAAGACAAGCGGAAATGTCTAAGGGTAAAGAAGATATCGCCCTTAAAAAACTTCAGTATTCTAGCAAGACCATACCTCTAAAATACGATTTCCTTGATCCTCAAATTATTGATATAAAAAACAATCAAGCCGGAATACTATCGGACAATCCGGAATTCTTAATGAGGGTTTCTAAAAGCAAAAAACAAATAAAAGAAGAAGAGTCAGTCCTTTCTTCTTTACCTGCTTCTGAGAGGAAGAACTCTAATTCCCACTTGGTTTCCTTGCCGCAAGATAAGATTGAGGTCTTTTATTATAAGAAGGATGATTGGAAAGAGTGGGCTAATCCAATGATAAGTCCTATTATTGATGATATCAACATGCTTGAAAAGATGAAGCTGGCTGACATGTCTGCACTAGATGGTGCTATTTCTAACATAAGGGTTTGGAAGCTTGGAAGCTTAGAACATAGAATTCTTCCTAGTAGAGAAGCTATAGATAAACTCCGCGACATATTAGCGGCGAATGTTGGTGGAGGTACTATGGATTTGGTTTGGGGTCCAGAAATTGATTTTAAAGAAAGCAATACTCAGATATACAAATTCTTGGGAAATGAAAAATATGGTCCTGTTTTGAGTGCGATATACGGAGGTATTGGAATTCCACCTACTCTAACTGGTCTTGCCGGACAAAGTGGTGGATTTACTAATAACTTTATATCATTAAAAACTCTTATTGAAAGACTTGAGTATGGCAGAAGTCTATTAAAAAAATTCTGGATGAAGGAACTAGAGATTGTAGCGAAAGCTATGGGCTTTAAAGAAGTTCCGGTGCTTCACTTCGATAAGATGATTCTTAATGATGAAGCGTCTGAGAAAAAACTGTTATTAGATTTAGCGGATAGAAATATCATATCAATTGAAACTATTAGAGAAAGGTTTGGTGAAATAGATTCTGTTGAAACTAGTAGAGTTCGTAAAGAGGATAAACTCCGAGATAAAGATAAGATTCCGCCAAAAGCTGGACCTTACAATAATCCGGAACAAGATTACGAATACAAGAAACTTAGTCTTAATAAAGGGGAAATAGGTATTCAGGACGTTACTGATTTAGAGCCTAGATACCCCAAAGTTAATGAGGTCAAAACAAATCCTCAAGAGAAAAATAAAAATCCAAACGCACCCGGAAGACCTAAAAACTCAAAGGATGTTACCAAAAGAAAACAAAAAACCGTATTGCCACGATCTAAAGCTAACGTCAATTTAATGATATGGGCTACAGATGTACAGAATCGCATTTCAGATATCGTGAGTCCGGCAATTCTTGCTAGTTATAACAAAAAAACGCTAAGAGAGTTAAGTAAAGCCGAATTTAGTTTACTTGAAAAAATCAAATTCCGAACACTCTGTGGAATAGAGCCTAATTCTGACGTTAGTGAGGCGAGCATCGTAGAATCTCTTGAAAACGTAGCTGACATAGATTCTTCTTTTATTGTTATTTTTGATAAATTATATTCTGACTTTATCCAAGAAAACAGCAAACAGCCAAGCACAGATGAGCTAAGGCAAATCCACGTAATGAGTTACTGGCTAAAATATTTTTCAGAAAATTAAGTTTTATTTTATCTTTTGGTGTATTTTAATTACGAGGGGTAATTATGAAACTATATGAACACGAAATTAATGACAATTTAAAAGAAGTTATGGAGAGCAATCAAACCATAGCCTTCAATTGTAATGTGCTGTCAAAAGATATTAGTGAAAAACTATCACTTGAAAGTAAAACAAAAGAAGCTTTTGCTTCACTAGACATCACCCAAGAAAAACAAAAGGATTTATATTATTTAAATTCTGTTCTTGTTTCAGCAGGGTGGAATAAAAACGACGATGTTTTTGGTGCTAAAGAATTATGGGAAGCGAGAAGCACTCCTATAAATAAACAATTCAACTATATGCACGACGAAACAGATATTATTGGTCATATGACTAACGCTATAGTTTTAGATCAAGAAGGGAACGTCATTAAAGACGATTCCGAAGTAGATTCGATTCCTGAAAAAATAGACATCATAACAAGTGCTGTCATTTATACATCTTGGAGCGATCTATCTTTAGTAGAACGAATTCAAGAACTAACATCCAAAATTGATGCTGGCGAATTATCAGTTTCAATGGAGTGTCTTTTCCATGATTTTGATTATGCGATTATTGACACCTCTGGCTCAAACAAAGTTCTAGCGAGAAGTGAAGATTCTTCATTTTTAACTAAACATCTAAGGGCGTATGGTGGTTCTGGAGAATACGAAGGTTTTAAAGTTGGTCGTTTTCTAAAATCGTTCTATTTTACTGGTAAAGGACTTGTAGATAAACCTGCAAATCCAAGAAGTATAATTCTGAGCAAAGATATTGATCCATTCGATTCTATTGCAAACATAACATTTAATAAATTTTTAACCGCTACGGAGGTTCCTATGCCTGATGTCAATAAAGATATCTCACAGTTACAAGCCGAGTTGCTAGAATCAAAAGCTACTATTTTAAATCTTGAAAAAGAACTTAAAGAATATAAAGAAGCTTCTGCAACTTACGAACAAAAAGACAAAACTCTTGAAGCAAACCAAGTTAAAATCGCTGAACTTGAAGACTCTGTTGCTTCACTAACAGAAGCTAAAAAGAAGACCGATGAAGAAAAGAAAGACCTTAACGATAAATTTTCAAAAATGAAAAAAGACGTTAAAAACATGAAGCGAAAAGCTTCTCTTTCTGAAGCCGGTGCTGACGAAACACAATCTGATGAAATAATCGAGCAATTCTCTGACTCGACAGATGAGCAATTTGAAGCCATTGTCGCTCTTATTGTTAAAAAAGCCGAAACTCCTACTCCTCCTCCAATTGAAGAAGAAGAAGAAGTTGAAGCAGAAGAAGATGTTGATACATCTATTCTTGATGACGCAGAAGCTGCCGAAGCCTCTATTGTTAAACAAGAAGCTGAAACTGATGAAATTACAGTCGCTCAAAAAGCCGCTGCTTTCATTAGAGGTAATGTTCTAAAAACTACTAAAAACTTAAAATAATATAGGGGTAAAAAAATGGCTCTTAAAAAAGACCGCGTAGAATTAGACTATGACTTGTCATTCTTCATGAATGAAACAGCGACTAGAGGTTCATTTGTTTCTCTTAGCACAGCCGGTTCCGGTGCTGCTATGGATTCAAGCGTTTCTGTCGCCAGTGTCGTAGCTGAAGCAAGTGGGGCATATGCTCTTGGTTGCTTACTAAATGATGTTGTTAATTTGGACTTGACTCGACAACATATAAATTATTACAAAAATGAAGTTCAACAAGGTGGGAAAGTCACAATTCTTCGTAAAGGGGTTGTTGTTACGGATCAAGTATCTGGATCGCCTACTGCTGGTGCAACCGCTTATCTAGCTGATAGTGGAAAAGTTTCCTCTACTCAAGATGGTACTGCTCCTTCTGTTGGTCAATTCCTTTCAACTAAAGATGCTGATGGTTATGCCAAAGTATCTATTAACATATAATTTAGGAGATTAAAAATGCCTTTACTTTTACCAAAAGATAGCGAACTACTTGATTTGGTTCGTAGAAGTGGTAGCCTTGATAAACAAGAAGCTTTTATTGCTCAAGCAGAAATTGCTTTAGCTATCCAAACTCCTTTACGAGAAGGAATCCTTGACGGAGATATCGTTCAAAATATTTTCTCAAGAATGCCTCTTGCTCCGGGAAGTTCCCCTGAGTTTCCTCTTGACTTGGTTAGTCCGGGTTCTGAATCGGAAATGTCTGCTGTAACTAATCCGGGTCACGGTCGTATTCCGGAAAGAACTGTTGAAAGTGACTACGTCATGATCAGCACTTACGGTCTTATGAATTCCGTAGATTGGTTGCTTAGATATGCTCGCGAAGCTCGTTGGGATGTTGTTTCTAGAGCTACACAATGGCTTGAAGCTGGTTTCGTTGAAAAAATGAATCGTGATGGATGGCATACTATTTTGGCTGCTGGTGTTGATCGCGGTATTCTTATTCATGATAATGACGCTGCTGCTGGTCAGTTTACAAAACGTCTTGTTACACTTATGAAAGCTATTATGAAACGTAATAGTGGTGGAAACTCGGCTTCTCTTAACAGAGGAACTCTTACTGACATTTACATGAGTGTTGAAGCTCAAAGTGAAATTAGTAATTGGGGCGTTGATCAACTTGACGATCTTTCTCGTCGTGAAATTTACAAATCATTCGATGGCGAAGGCGTTACCCGTTTGTTCGGTGTTAATCTTCATCCTATCGTTGAACTTGGTGAAAACCAAGAATACCAAGATTACTTTGAAGACGATTTGAGTGGTACTTATGGTCCTAACTCAGATACAGAGCTTGTTGTTGGTTTGGATTTATCTAAAGACGATTCATTCATCATGCCTATTAAGCAAGAAATTACTGTTTACAGTGATGAACTGATGCATCGTAAACAAAGAGCTGGTCTTTACGCAACTTCTGAGCTTGGCTTTGGAGTTCTTGATACTAGAAGAGTTCTTTTAGGAAGCTTCTAATTTTCTCGACAATTTGATTATATGAGGGGTTGGTTGAGAAATCAACCCCTTATTTTTATGAAGGAATAACATGGCAGATTTTTATACCGCCAAGCAATTAGAAGAAATTATGCAGTCCCACAAACAGGCTGTACAAACAATGGATGCTGCTTCAAAAAATTTAGGACAGAGCGGGATTCGTGCCGTTCAACTTTGGTCAATGGCTAAATCATTAGTTGATGAGTCCGAGCAATTAGCAGCCGGAGCAAAATTAGCTGAGGATTCCTTGACAGCATGGGAGAACAACAAGACCTATGTCGTTGCTGGAATTGACGCTTTAGCTGCTGGCAGCGGAAAAACTAGACAACAAATATTAGATGAATTGGCTGGTCTTCCCGCAACTAACTTTGGAGAATAACATTGGCTAGTTCCTACAACGAACTATTCGGATTAGGAAGCCATAGTGAAGATTCTGCACTAGAAGGTTGGTGGAATCTTCAAGACGATGCTGCGTCTACCACTGTTGTCGATGACAGTAGTAACGGTAGAAATGGAACCATGACCGTCAACACAAGCACCAAGAGTGTTGCAACTGGACCTACAAGCTATCTTCCAAACGCAATGACTTTCAACGGCGACTACATTGATTTAGGCACAGGGTATTTAGGGAGCATTGCTACTAATGGTGAATACACAGTTCTCGCTTGGGTCGAATATAACAGTGCGTTAAGAATTGTCTGGGGTACTAATGACAATAACGGTTTTGGTGATGTCAACGGTTTGTGGGAATTGAATAGTGGTCGTAGTGGCACTAACCGCGAGTTCATGCCGACTCACGACTCTAATGATTTAATTTCCCATTCCATCGCATCGTCAACGTGGGCGTCTATTGGTGGAGCAATGGATTATGACGGCAATGATTCCGAGATGTACGAAAATGGAGCCTCTGTAGGCACTGAGACTACCTTCGTAGAGTCTCTCACCACTACTGGCATCGCACATAGAATGGGTAGTGCCGCTGATACAAGTCGTGACCACAACGGTAAACTCGCAGGAGCAGCACTTTTTAGTCGTAGACTAACTACGGCAGAAGTTGTTCAATTTGATGCTGGTCCTGAACCAGTCAACTCAGTAGCTCCAGCGGTAACAGGGGCTGGAGAAGTTGGCGAAGTTCTAACAACAACAAATGGCACTTGGGGATTAGACTCACCATTTGCCTCTGGCTCAAACGGAACGACAACTTATACCTATCAATGGACTAGAAGTGATGATTCTGGAGGAACCGGAGAAACAAATATATCAGGAGCTACTTCTTCAACGTACACAGTATTAGAAGCTGATGCCGGTAAATTTTTAAGGTGCGTTGTCGCGGCTACTAACGATGGCGGAAATGATTCATCTGCAAATACACCAAGCAATATGACAGAAATAGTTTCCGGTGGATTCGCTGGAATTAATAAAGGTCTTGTAAATTTTGGACTCATAAATACAGGTTTAGTACATTAATGCCTCACATATTTCACAAAACAAAACACGCTGCCAGCTCATCTCTTTTAGAGGTACATAAGCCAGAGACTTCTGAAGACACTGAAGACATGGCAATAATAACAACTCACTACAATCCATGCAGTTATAATCTACCTCGCAGAAACTACTGGAGATGGAGACACCATTTGGGAGACCTAGAAAAACAACTAGTGACTGTTGAAATTTCTTTCGACGGTCATTTTATGATACATGATGCAATTAAAATAGAAGCTGAGGAGAAAAACATATTATGGCAAAAGGAAGCAGCAATCAATGTCGCTTTAAAGTCTCTTCCAGAACATATCAAATATGTAGCTTGGCTTGATTCAGACATGTTATTTGAGAATAAAGAATGGGCTGTTCAATCAATAGATATGTTAAAAAATGGGCATTCCGCTGTTCAACTCTTTCAATTCATAAAGTACCTAGATGTTAGAGGAAAATATATATGGTCTAAAATAGGTGCTTTGTGGGGTATATCTAATTGTGGGAATATATCAGGATGTCCCGGTGGAGCTTGGATTGCTAACCGTGATTATCTAGACAGAATAGGAGGTCTAACTCCTTATATGATTACTGGTGGAGGAGATGTGCCAGCGGCAAATGGGTTAGCAGATGTTCCTGCCACGTTTTACAACGATGTTGTCTCTAAAGAGCTTACGGAAATTGAAGCTGACTGGATTGAAAAAGCTAAGACGCTTAGAGAAGGAAAGCCGGGATTCTTGAATGGGTCTGTTCAACACCTATTTCATGGAACAAGAAAAAACAGACAGTATGTGGCTCGTGGAAAGATGCTAATTGATTTTAACCCGTTTGAAGATGTTGTCATTGGAGAACAGGGAATTTTAGAATGGACTGGAAACAATCCTCAGCTAGAAGAAGAAATAAAACAATACTTTATAAATCGTCGTGAAGATGAGGAAGTTTAAATGATAAATTTTGGATATGTAAGAGAAGACTCAACCGTCAATATTCCGTTTTCAACGAATGATGCTGCGGGAGGTGCTGTAGCTCCTTCTACGGCGTTTGAAGCTGCTGATATTGTCATTTACAAAGATGGTGGAGCTACTCAAAAAACATCCACAAACGGTCTAACGATGACAAGTCCATTTGATGCAATTACCGGACTTCATCAAATTGATATAGATACTTCAAACGACACCGGCGATGCTGGCTTTTGGGCTAATGGTTCTTCTTATGCCGTGATTCTTAGTCCTGATGAAACAGTTGACTCGCAAACAGTTGTTGCTGTTTTGGCTACTTTTACTTTAGATTCTGACGCCGCTGACGAATCAACAGGTAGTCCGGTAAAGGTTCATACAGACAAAGGTTTCTACGATGAAGATGCTACTGTCATCATCCCTTTTGTAACTCGTAACTCTGACGGACTATGTACTCCAGATTCGGTTGCTGTTTCAGTCTACAAAGATGACTCTACGACGGAAAAATCTACAGCGAATGGAATTACAGCTACTATTGATTTTGACGGAGTTACAGGAAAGCACTTGCTTGTAATTGACACAAGCAATAACACTGGAGACTTAGGATTTTGGACGGCTGATTCTGAATACCATGTTGACATAACTGTAACCTCTCCATCAGCGTTATACAATCATCCTGACATTATCAATATTGTTGGAGTTTCATTTATAATCGGAACTCAATCTGTTTCAGTTTCAGATAAGACTGGTTTTTCTTTATCTGCTGATCAATCAAGTGTTACTATTGGAACAGTAAATTCTATAGCTGGAACGATTACGACTCTTGATGCACTGGACACCGCACAAGATACTCAGCATGGATTGACACGAACTGACATTAGCGGATTAAATGACATCGCAGCAACAGACATTGTTTCAGCAGGAGCTATCACGACGTTGAGTGGTGCAGTTGTCAATGTGGATACCGTGGACACTGTAACCACTAACAATGATATGAGAGGTACAGATTCAGCACTATTAGCGTCTTCCGCACCAGCAAACTTCGGAGACTTAGCAATCACAGCGACAACTGGACTCACTTCAGTCGGCACGAACAATGATAAAGCTAGTTACTCAATCAGTGGAACGAAAACAACTCTCGACTCTCTGAATGACATTGATGGAACGGGATTAACGGTTGATCTTAATGCAGATCAGAGTGCAGTAACGATTGGAACCGTGACCACCAACTCTGACATGCGAGGAACAGATTCGGCTTTGCTTGCATCTGCTGCACCAGCAAACTTCAGTGACATGGATATCACCGTAACCACTGGGAAGGTGACCGTTGGCACGAACGACGACAAGACTGGATATTCAATCTCTGGATCACTTACAACTCTCGACGCCCTCGACACCGCACAGGACACACAACATGGTCTGACACGAACAGACATTGGAAACCTGAACGATATTGCTGCTACAGACATTGTTAGCAATGGGGCGATCACCACACTCACAGGTGCGGTCAGCACAGTTACGAATGTCACCAATAGTGTAGATTTGAATGCAAATCAAAGCGGAGTGACAATTGGAACCGTAACGACCAACTCTGATATGCGGGGTACGGACTCAGCATTCTTGGCAGCGAGCGCCCCATCAAACTTTTCAGTACTTGGCATTAACGTCAGTGGTCACCTTAGTAGGGCGACTCTCGTTGACACGACAACTGCAAACACCGACATGCGAGGAACGGATTCGGCAAACACAATTGTTCCAGACAATGCTAGTATCACCGCAATTCTTAATGATACCAATGAGTTACAAACTGACGACATCCCCGGTCTTATCGGTGCATTGAATGACATTGATGGAACAGGACTGACTGTAGATTTGAACGCAAATCAATCAGGAGTAACAATTGGAATAGTTGGAACAATAACTAACAATGTAACAACTGACTCTGCTTCACGTACAGCGAGCCAAGCTGATATAAGCAGTCTAGCTACTGCGAGTGCTTTAGCGACAGTTGACTCCAATGTAGACGCTATTTTGACGGATACTAATGAGCTACAAACTGATGATATTCCGGGATTAATTAGTGCATTAAACGATCCAACAGTTGCAGAAATCGCTGATGGTGTATGGGATGAACTAACTTCTGGTCATAATACCCAAGGAACATTTGGACGATCTATCAAAAAATTGTATGAAGGACTTGTCTCGGCGGAAGCGGCTATTGACGATCTATCTGCAACTACAACATCATTTGTAACTGATTTAACGGAAACCACAGACGGTCATTATCACGATTCAGTTATTGCGTTTGTCACAGGTAATCTTACTGGTTCGGCAGCAGTAATTGGTACTTATAACGGAACGACAAAAACAATTACGCTAGACGAAGAATTAGTTGAGGCTCCTGCGAATGGGGATGAATTTATTATTCTGACTACTCATGTTCACGCTGTCACTGATATTGCCAGTGGTATTTGGGGTAATGCATCGCGAACACTTAGTTCAGCAGCTAATATAACAAGTGATTCTGGAGTTATTAATGTTACCTCTGGAGTAGTGGAAGCTAATATAAAAGAAATCAATGATAGCAGTTTAGCTGCAACTAGAATAGCACTTTCTGCTGCACAAATAATTCCCGGTACAGTGGATACATCTTTAGTTGCTCCTACGACTACGTCGTTTGAGAGTGACGACATTACAGAAGCTACCACTGGTCACTATAACGGAAGAGTTATTATTTTTACGAGCGGGGCTTTATTAGGGCAAGCTGTATCTATAACTGGCTATGTTCTTAATGGATCAAATGGAGTTTTTACGGTTTCAACAATGACAGAGTCTCCAGCAGACAATGTTACATTTATAATAGTATAGGCATAAAATGAATTATGAAATAGATATAAAACCACTTGAAGCAACACATACAGACGCTCAGATTGTAGCTCTTTTGAAGTCATATGGACTAACAAATAATAAGATTGAGCTTGCTACATTACGTCATACCCTTAATATTAATGGGATGATGAGAAAAGTGATTGCAAACAATGCTTCAGAAAAGTGGACTGGTACAGTAATGAACATGCAAGATTATATTCTATCACTTGGCGATAGTGTTGATGAAGTTGCAGCTAAAGATGGTATTGCTTTATGGATGTCTCATATTACGAATATGTCTAATGTTTATTGGGACACAACAGATGTAACTTTTTCAGCAGCTTTTTGGAGTATGGTTCAAAGTTTTGCAGATAGTCCTAATATGCCAACAACTTCTAATTTTAATGAAATTGTTGCGTTAGGCGGAGGTTGGAAATTTGCTGATTTAACAGTTGAGGGGATTGCGGAATTGCGAGCATCGTACAACAAGAATCTAGCTAACGAATCTCGCCAACAGGCAATCCAACAACTGCAAGCAGATATCGAAAACACCTACATTCACCCGTTCGAAAACGACGGTATAACTACCGCTGACGAAATACGAGCATCGATTAAGGCTGGTTTATAATGGGAGAAATTGCATATCAAATAGGGGCTTTGGGTAGTCGGTGTGCTACAGCCTCCTCAAAGTCAGCAACGAGACTTGACGGAGCCGGTGATGAAGCCGGGTCGTTTATCCGTGCAGGAACTACCAATCCTATAACCCATATAGGGATAATGCCAGACCGTATCCAAGGCACAACACCGACATACAAAGCATCTATTCAAGGCAACTCATTAGGATTACCAGACGGTACTATTAAAGGCGGCGGAAGCCCAGCAAGTGCAGAATTCAACCCATCGTCATTATCTTGGGTGATCGACGAAGTATACTGGATTGAGTTAGATAACAGCTACACTCCATCGAGCGAAAATGAACTTATTTGGATTGTCATTGAATACTCTAGCGGAACGCTAGATGGTTCGAATTATCTTGATGTCGTTTGGTCTCACGGCGCACTACCTTTAGAAAACGGCGTGGGGTATGGTGCAGTAACACTGAACAACTGGTCAACAAAAACGCCAAGTCCCGGATCAGCAATGGCAATTAGGACAGCCACTGAGCGTACTGGAGGGGAGCTTGCCACAGGAGGGAGTTTAACAAGCAATAGTATGTTATCAACGGTTGGAAATCGTAAAACTACTAAGTTCACAGCCGATTCCGATATTACCGTGGCAGGGTTTCGAATTATAGCAACTATGCCATCATCAGGAGGTATCATCTTTGGTATTTGGAATGCGTCTGGCACATCGCTTGTTCAGAAAACTTACGACAGGCTGGAATTTACATCTCATAGTCTTGATAGATATACTTGTTATTTCGATTCACCGTATGATCTAGTGTCTGGTACTGATTACTATATTGGTCTAGAGGTAGCTACTAGCTCGTATTCAGTGGCTGTGATGAATTTAGGAGAAGCAGACGACAGACTATTATACCCACGAGGTACTAGCGTATGCTTGAGTGATTGGAATGGTTCAACATGGACAGATAGCACAACTACTTTAATGAAAAACTTAGAACTAATAACGACAAGCATTGGCGGTGGTGGCGGCGGTTCTGTAATCTTAATTGAGGATGACTAGAGATGGCATTTGATGAATCAATCACAGGCGGAACAACTTCTAAAATTATCGAAGTCATGGTCCGAGATTCGACTACAGGACTTGGTAAAACAGGTCTTGCTTTTGGTGATGTGACAGCATCATATTGTCGAGAAGGCGCAACTCGTACCGCGATCAGCTTGGCAACAGGGGCAGCAGGTGACAGCTACTCGACTGGCAAGTGGTGCGAAGTTGACTCAACGAACCAACGAGGTTTGTATCAACTACATATTCCAGATAATGCTATCGCTGCTGGAGTTGCTGCCGTTACGATTGGTTTGCAAGCAACTGGTATGATCGACAAAGAGATACGATTGAAGCTTGAGACACCAGTCAATGTGACTCAAATAAATAGCTCTTCTTCATCAGCCGTTCGATTAGCGTTATCGGCAGCACAAATAATTCCGGGAACTGTTGATACTACAGTAGCTTCTACGACTACGTCGTTTGAGTCAGATGATATAACAGAGGCGACTAACGATCACTTCAATGGAAGAATAGTAGTATTTACTAGTGGAGATTTAATAGGGCAAGCAACAGCTATTACAGACTATACAAATAACGGTGGAAATGGTGTATTTACTGTTGTAGGATTAACAGAAGCTCCAGCTAACGATGTAACATTCATAGTAGTATAATTATGACAACACAACTATCAACATCAGCAACTCCTTCTTCTTTAAGAGTTATAGCTAATAAACCAACTAGAGAAATAACACAAATAACAGAACTTTCGCTCACTGCTACTCCATCACAAATTAAATCTTTTCTAGAAAAAGACGGAACATCAAATTACTTAAGTGGTTATTACTACTTATTAAAATATATAAGCAAAAAGGGATAAAATGCAGAAAAATGTAGCTGGTCAAAAATGGACCGTATTTGCTTTTGATCGCACTACGCTTATTCCTAAAAGTGGTGATGCTTCTAATATTACAGCTAAAATATCTAAAGATGATGCGGCTTTAACCGGAACTAATGATACAAATCCAACAGAAACTGAAGCAGGATTTTATAGTTTTGATTTATTACAAGCTGAAACAAATGCGGATAAATTATTAATAGTTCCCACTAGTGTTACTTCTAACATTCAGGTTTTAGGAGTTCCCGCAGAAATAGTAACTGTGCCTATTGGATATAGTGATGCTTCTAATTTAGATGTGATTAATAGTGGCGAAGCAAATTGGTTAACAGCGACAGGATTTAATACAGTCACTCCAGACCCATCTGGTTCTATTGATGCTATTAAAGGAGCTACATGGTCATCTTCAACAGACACTCTTGAGGCAATAAGAGATGCTGTAAGAGAAATAGACGCCGGAACAGGAAGCGGTGGTAGATCAGTCATGATTCAAGTTAATGATGGAACAGACCCTATACAAAATGCTAAAGTTAGACTTTCATTAAACGCAGAAAGTTATTTGTCCTCAACAGATGTGAGTGGCGATACATCTGCATTTGGTTTAGAAAATGATGGAACATGGAATATAATAATCTCTGCTGCTGGATATCAAAGTCAAGTTACAACATTGGATGTTGCCGCAGATATTGGCTCTGGAGAACAAATTTATTCACTTACTGAAAATATAGTTACTGCTCCAGACGACCCCTCATTATGTAGAGTCGCTGCTTATGTTCAGTTTAACGGAGCGGCAGAAGCTGGTGCTACATTTAAGGCGTTACTATCAGGAAGAAACTTGACAACAGAAGGTATTGTTGTAAATCAAGAGGTCTCATCAACTACTAATTCAAGTGGATACGCCTACTTAGATTTAATTAGACAAGATCAATTTGTTGATGGAAGCGGAATTTATGAACTTAACTTAATTAACTCAAGAGGTCGATTAATATTTAGAACTAGTTCTGCTATACCAAATTCTGGCGTTGCAAACCTAGAAGACTTAATTTAGGGGTAAACTATGAGTTGGCAGGGCGAAATGATAACAATACTGCGTCACTTAACTGATGATACAGATGCAGATAATTATACATATGGGTACGATAGATTAGAGACAACGTTATTAGTTGCCGCTCAAATCGTCTCTTTAGAAGTATCTTTTGGTAAAACTTACACAATAGACGTAGAGAATGGCGATTTGTCACCGGACCCAACAGCAACAACAAGAGATGATTCTTTTATAAACCTCACTTGTCTAAAAGCAGCGTGCATAATTTTGGGAAGTGAATTAAAGACATACTCACTACAATCTATTAGGATCACAGACGGACCTTCTAGTATTGACATGTCCTCAATCGCAACACATCTTAAGTTTTTATATACATCGGCGTGCGAAAAATATGAACAATACAAATTTAACTATATCTCAGGAGTTAATGTTGGCGGCAAAGCTATTCTAACGCCATATTCTCCCGGCAGAAATTTTAACAATTACTATTAAAAGGAAAAGCAATGGCAGACGTTATACACTTACTAGGAACTGTGAACAATGACGGTTCTTCTATTGGTCATGTAAACATGCTTGGAACAAGCCAAGTTATTAGACCAGACAACTCGCCGCCCGAAGCGACTCAACTAGCCGAATTGACTCAACAAAGCGGAGTCCTCGAAGGAATGTTTGATGAACCTAGATACTATACCGGAGACGCAACAACATAATGGCTATATCTATCCCATCTAATTTATTTGATAAGTACGGTGAAGGTGCTGACGCTATGCTGACATCTTTTGGTGTGCAGTGTAAAATACTATATGTGGATAAAAAAGAAGTGGTCACTGAAGTTTCGGATATAAAAAAACGAAAGACAATGAACCAACAAAGGTCCAACACTTATAGTGGATCGAAGAGAGGGGGCGTTTCTTTTAGATCAGTGGAGCAGTCGGAAACGGTTACTCTAAGATGTTATTGGAGTGAAAAAGATTTTAACAAATTCAGTAACATCAATATACCAGATGCCGACCTAATGACTATCGGCAGTTACGCCAATTTAACGAAGATTGAACGTGCTTCTTTTTTAATTGTTAACACGTCGAAGACGGGTCATGTTGAATGGAAGTTTGAAAAAAGAGGAGAACCTCATATTCACGGTCTTAATGACAACTACTGTATTTGTTTTTGGAAGAGGGCATAATGGTTAGGCGAATAGGTGGGCTGAAGGTTATTGATAGCACAAATACGGTAAAAGCGAGAATACTATTTGAGGCTAGAGAAGTCATGAACAAAGCTTATAAAAAGTCAAAGCCGCAAATTGAATTAAAAGCCCGACAATTAATATTATCCGAATTAGAAAAATCTCCCACAGTACAGTCACTACTAAAAAACAAACTACAGGCTGACTTTGGACTTTCGTCTTCTAGTGCAAGAAAAGGTGTGGATAATATCCTATCAGTGATATCTAGAAATATCAATGTTGATTTTGTAATTTCTTCTTCAAACTTAGTAGGCTCAATTAAACTGAATTTACTTCCTCCTGACGTTTCACAGCTAACTAGCTTGCCTTCGGCATCTTACATCAATAACGGAAGAAAAGGGGGCGAAATCCCGTGGTTAGAATGGTTATTGACTAGAGGAACAGAAATAGTGATTGACGGATACCATGTTACCTACAAGGAATCCCGATATTCTCGATCAGGAAAAGCCGAAATGAGAAAAAGCGGATTTTTTAGAATCAATTCCGATGATGCAGGAACAATTGACGACAATTTCATAACTAGGACTATTAGGAGCCTTTCTGATGAGATTTTTTTAATTATTAGACTAGAATTAGAAAGGGCTGGATAATGCCATACTTAAAAGGTTTTACAGTAATTGGCGAATCTACCGTCTCTAACCATCTAAAACAGAATTTAATTTCTTTTTTTGATTATGGTCTGCTAGAGAAAGGTAATTTTATAAATGTTGACGTTCCGGAGACTGGTCTGTACGGAGGCGACAAATCTGAGCTTATTCTAGTTGATGATCCTAGTTACACTTCCGGTCAAATTTGGCAGGGTATTAGAGGTAATTGGGTATGGGAATCTGGAGTAGGAGCTTATACTAGTGAATCTGACGCAAATCCCGGCGTGTCAGGAGTTTATGTCGATGATACTTTTTACCCAACGACTTCTTCCGGGACTTACTCTCATAACATAGACCACACTTTAGGAAGAGTTATTTTTGACTCAGCTATTCCAACGACATCTGCGGTACAATGTAGCTATAGCTACAAATATATTAACGTAGAACAATGTGACGGACTTTCTTGGTTTAAGAGAATCCAGAAGCAATCGGAAAAAGCAGATTCAAAAACAGATGAGGAATGGAACACATTACAACAAAACAGGATACAGCTTCCGGCTATTGGTGTGGAAATATCTACGCCAAGGTCAATGACTCCGTACCAAATTGGCGGCGGACAGTATATAACCACCTCCTTTCTTTTTAATTGTATTGCTGAAGATGTATATACTAGAGACAGCATGGTTGATATGGTTTGTATGCAAAGAGAAGCTTTGATTACTGGGTATAATTTAGATAATATTGATTCAAACAATGCTTACCCACTTGACTATTTAGGTATTCCTGTTTCCGGGGCATTAACCTATCCTGAATTAATTGCAACATATCCCGGATCAAAAATACGAATAAAAAACATTTCTTTAGATTCTATGTATTCCATAAGTTCTGACGTGCATGTGGGAAGCGTAAAAATTACTACAGAAAGTATTTTATTTGGTGTATAAACTAGTGAGTAATTCTTTTTAAATAAATTGGAGATAATAATATGGCAAACTTAACATCTGCCTCAAATAACCAAAGGGTTATATACGCCATGCAAGGGCTGGCTATTGGTCCTATGGGGGCAACAGGAGTTATTGATAGTTGGGGGTCATCTAGTGCTGACGCTGACTTTACATCAACTACTGACTTAATCGTTGCACATGGCGTGCAAAGTTTTGAAATAACAACTACTTTTAATCTTGAGCAAATCTTTGAACTTGGACGACTTTCTTTATACGAAAACTATGAAGAAGTTCCTGACATCGAAGCTAGTGCCGAAAAATTCTTAGATGGATACACATTACTGTATCATATGATGACACCTACTGCAACGACTCCTACCCTAACAGGTAGAGTTGATTCTCGTTGTGATGTTCGTCTTGTTGTAGGTTTAGGTTCAGACACTTATGTTGCTGCTGGCAATGATGCTGTTACTGAGATGTACTCTTCTGGAATGTATATTAGTTCTGCTTCTTATACTCTTTCTACTGATGGAACATTTACTGAAAGCGTAAGTCTAGTTGGTAACGATAAACAATGGCTTGTCACAGATGATAATACCGTTCTTGTTGCTGCTGGTGGAGCCGTTGTTGACGCTTTTGCATCTACTATCTTTGGTACAGACGCACCGGACTCTCCGGGAGAAAGTGTGCTTCGTAGACAAAACGTAGTTATTGGATCAACTGGAGCTTCTTACGGTGGAACTACATTTAGAACAGTTATTCCTTCCTTTGTTGAAGGCGCTGTTGCTGGAGCTACCGGAGTTTCTACTGGCGGAATGTCAACGAATTGTAGCTATATTAATGATTATATTGCCATCAACTCATTTTCAACTAGCGTAGATTTGAGTCGTGATCAAATCAATCGATTGGGAGCAAAACTTCCTTATTATAGATTTGTTTCTTTTCCTGTTGACGTTACTACTGATTTAGAAATCACAGCTACTGCTGGTGATAATATTACCGCTAGTGGTGAAGCTAAGAATCTTTCAAATCACTCTATTCAGATTGTTCTTGATGACTCTACTGTTATCCAACTTGGTAATAATAATAAAGTTACTAGTGTTACATACGGTGGTGGAGACACTGGCGGAGGAAACGCCACAAATACTTATAGTATGGTTAACTCAAACGATTTTGTAATACTTCATTCTGGCGACCCTATGCCAACAGACGCTGCTGATTACTTTAAAGACTGGTTTGCTTAAGATTAAGTTAAACTATTAGGAATTAAGATGGACCCAATTTATCAACTGCTTTCGGGTAACGTTGCCATCTTGCTAGATGGCGACGTTTTTTTTATAGCAAGTCCGGATATCAATACAAAGCACTTAGCTGAAATATATTCACAGCAAGAGTATGAAAGAGCCTTTTCTGAAGGGATGATGACTCAGGAAAATGCAATAGAATTATGTATTGAAACAGGAGAATGGTCTCCCGAAGAAGAGGAATTACTAAGCAATAAGTTGCCAAAGAACATAGAGCAAATGAAGTTAGATTACTACAAGCGTTTTTATATTACATCATCTAGAAAAGAAATCAAGAACAAAATTGATGAACTGACAAAAAAAATAAATATGCTGTATCATAAAAAAATGGTTTATTTTAGCAGTACGTGCGAATATATAAAAAAAGACTTATTTGATAACTACTGTATCGAAAATTGCATTTTTGATGAAAATTATAAAAAAATTGATTCTGGAATATTCAATATTAATACAATTTCAAAAAAATATGATGAAAAAAGACTAAGTTCAAAAGAAATTAGAGACTATTCAAAAAACGGCAAATGGAGATTAATTTGGTCGGCGGCAAAAGAAAACGGGACTCCTTTTTCAAACAAAGACCTAAACGAAGACCAATTAGAATTAATATCATGGACAAAAATGTATGACTCTATACATCAGTCTATGGACTGCCCTCCAGATGAAATAATAAAAGATAACATAGCAATTGATGGATGGTTCATTGAGCAAGATGCAAAAAGAAAAGACGAATCAGAAAAAGACAAATCTGAGTCAATTCTTAAAAATTCTAAATCAAACGGCGACATATTCATAATGGCTAAAAATGAAAAAGAAGTAAACGACATCATAGCGATGAACGACACTCAAGGAAAAAGAACAATACAATCACTAGCTTCTGATTTAAAAAATAGAGGAAGCTTAAAAGAGTCTGAGTTGACTCATGTTAAACAAAATATCCAAATGGCAATTAACTCTGCGAAATAGGAGAAAAGATGAAGGATAAAGATCAGGTACGACAAGTCGTATCGAAAGAAAGGATACAGCACGAAATTAAAAAAAGCATCAATACTACTATGATTGGAGCTTTAGCAAGTGCTGAAAAGTTTTTCGGATTCTTATGGGGGTATGAATCAGACCCATCACTACTAACTGACGAGCAAAAAGAATTTTTAGATTTGTATGAATCTTTTCGTTCTGAAGTTTTAGACAAAGGGAATATTCAAATTAGAAATTTGCCAAATGTTCTCGATCCATATGAGATTCAAAAAAAGACATACACTTACAAATTCCCGATGCAACCACTTAACCCAAACCAATTAGAGAGCTATAAAAAGGACTAGGAAAATGAAAAAAGAAAAAAGATTCACAACAACAAACGGAACAGATGTAGTTATTAAATCTGTCAATTCCAAAATTCAAAATGAAGCAACTTTTGTGCATAATAAAGCTTTTAGCAAAGCTTTGAAAAATGGCAGCCTCCTTAGATCAAAACTTGAATCTTATATGAGAGAACAAGGAATGTGGGGAGAAGAAGAACAAAAAAAATACGAAACAATACTTATTGACATAGGAAAAATAGAAAAGAAACTAAATTCCGGAAGAGATGAAAATGATGAAAAAATCAAACTTTCCGAAGGAAAGGAGTTAGCTCTTAAGCTATCGAAACTACGAAATAAAGTTATTACTATTCTTCAGCAAAAAAACTCACTAGACTCCTCAACTGCGGAAGCTTCTGCTGATAATGCTCAGTTTAACTTTTTTTTAGTGAAATGCTGTTACGATTACAAAACCCAAAAACCTTTATTCGAATCTTTAGAAGATTACTTAGAGAAAGGTGATGACGAGACATCTATAGAGGTGGCTACTGAGTTCGCTAGACATTACTATGATTATGAACCGGATCATGACAAAAAAAGAACTGAATTTAAGTTTCTGAAAAGGTTTAATTTTATTGACGAAGAAGGATACTACATCAATAAAGATGGACAAAGGACTGATTCTGAAGGTAATGCTCTTAAAGATAAGGACGAAACAGAGGAAGAGGAAGATGTTATGGTAGCAGAGTTTGAGGATGATATCAACCCCAAACCTAAAAAAACAAGAAAAAAAACATCCACTTCTGAATAGAGGTATGAAAAATGGCATTTGATCTTACGGCACAAATGAATCTAGCCGCTCCTTCTACTAGACAAGTAGATAAGGCTTTAGGTAGCATAAATAAGAGTCTAGATAAAGGTACGAAAAAAGCACAAGTATTTTCAGATGTCGTTTCTCTAAAAGCAACCAATTTTGCCGCATATACCGTAGCTAGTGCCGCTGTTCTAAAATTAACAAGTTCAATTTCTAACGCCGTTACACAAGCGATAAGATTAGAAAAAGAATTAGTAAAAGTTTCTCAGATCGTTGGCATCAGTGTCAATAGTGCTAGAAAACTTAGCAAGGAAGTTTTAGAAATCAGCACTAACTACGGTATTAGTGCGACAAAAGTTGCAGAAACAATAAAAACATTAACTCAGTCTGGTTTGTCATTCGACAAGGCTAGAAAAGCCGCTGAACTATTAGCAAAAACCACATTACTATCTACCTTCGATAGTCTATCTTCTACAACAGAAGGTCTTATTGCGATAATGGCTCAGTTTAATCTTACGGTAAAAGAAACCGAGAGTGCCATTGGAGCCATTAACGTTCTATCTAAACGATACGCTGTTGAATCTTCCGACCTTATTGACGCCGTTAAACGTACTGGTGGTGTATTTGCAGCCACTGGTGGTAAAATAGAAGACTTGCTTGGTCTTATCACTACAGTCCGCTCTACAACACGCGAAACTGCCGAGACAATCTCTACTGGATTGAAAACGATCTTTACTAGGCTACAAAGACCTAGAACAATTCAATATCTTAAAGAACTTAATATCGAACTAGCTGATTCTCAAGGCAATTTACTTGATGGAAAAAAGGCTTTAGATGCGATATCTGCTGGTTTAGAAAGATTAGGTATTAGAGCCGGTAGTGTAAAGTTTGCCGAAGTCGCTCAAGAAATCGCCGGAGTTAGACAGCAATCTCGATTGATTCCTCTATTAACACAACAAGCAAAAGTTGCCGAAACTAATGCGGTAGCGAACGCTAGATTAGCAGAGACTGATGAAGACGTTGCTAAAGCAAAACAAACATTAGCATTTAGAATAGATCAAGTCAAAGCTAGATTTGAAGCTTTAGTTGCCGAAATATCTCAGTCTAATTCATTCAAATTGCTGACAAATACTTTACTGAATTTAGCTGATTCTTTTTTATCTGTTGCTTCTGCACTGAAACCGCTTATACCAGTATTAGCAGCTTTTGCAGCAATTAAAATAACAAGCACTGTCGGAAAAACCCTTAGAAACTTTAAAGGAGGTTCTGGAGGTGGAGGCGTTTTAGGCTTTAATCGAGGCGGAGTTGTTCCCGGAAGTGGTAACGGAGATACTGTACCAGCTATGCTAGAGTCTGGTGAGTTTGTTGTTAGAAAAAGTGCTGTGCAAGCTTTTGGTGCTGATAAACTTGCTGGCATTAATAAATACGCTCAAGGCGGAAAAATAAAAAACTTTAATATTGGCGCAAAATATACAGTTCCTCCTAACTATACCTATGATAAAAAAGGAGGAGACCCTTTCAATAAAAATAGTTCTTCAAGCAATCCAAGGAATAGTTTTAATGATGTTGATACTTTTTCTTTTGAGGAAAAGCCCATCGATGTAAAAGTTACTCAAAATGATTTTATTAATGATGCAACATTACGAGAACAATACGAAAAAGGAGGCATAGAAAGAGGTAAAGCTTTTGAAAAAATTGTTGCAAAAAGACACGGAGTTACTTTAGCTCAAAAAGAGAATCATGATAAAGCTACATCTTCTCGTTTAGATGGAGTGAAGGGCAAAATACCAGTTGAAATAAAAAGTACAGCAGAATCTCAATCCGGATTAATTTCATCAAAAATTATAGGAGGTGCGTTAGAGCCAAAAAGCTATAATACTGATAGTATCTTAAGTGATAAACTTGATCAATCAAAATTAAACAAAGGTCAAGATAATATTGATTTTGATAAAATAATACTCTATCAAGATACAACTGACGGATTAGGAAAGAAAGCTGATAAGCCTCTTAAAAAAGCTTTAGGGGGGTCAATCAGAGGAGTAGGAACCGATACTCAGCCAGCACTTCTTACTCCGGGCGAATTCGTTATTAACAAAAAATCGGCTCAAGACTTTGGTTATGGCAATCTAGAAAAAATCAATAAATATTCTAGAGGAGGAATCGTTGAGGGAAAAGCTACTGTTTCTGAAAACATATCTGAGGATGTAAATAGAACTTTAGATGGATTAGTTGGAACCTTTGGTGACGCAGAAAATGCGTTTGATGTCATAACTGATAACATGGGAGCAGTAGGAGAAGAGATTAAAAGAACTATATCTTTTTCAGAAATAACAAAGGATCAAAAATTCTCAGCAAGAACAAGTGACGGTGAGACAACCCAAATAAAAGCTCCAAGAGGGGTGTTTAGTCGTAAACGTCAAGATATAGCTGTAAATCCAGCAAAGGCTTCAACCTCTACAGTTCTTCATGAAGTAGGACATGCCGGAGATAGCATATTAGGAAAACAAGCAGGGGGAGAAGGACTAGCCAGTGAACAAACAGGCACGTTCCAAAATCAATTAGTAGAAGCGGCTAAAGCTAAGTTAAAAATAGAATTAGAAGCTCAGGTTGCTGCTGGAAAAATTACTGAAAAAGACTTAGGGTATAGGCTTCAGAATGCGGAAATTTTTGCCGACATGTTTGCTAAAAGCGACCCTGTTATTCAAAAAATATTAGTTTCAACTACAGATGCTGCTGCTGGAATGGAGGCACTAAATAATGCTATCAACGATAATGATATTGATAGACTTTATGCTGACATAGAAGGTGAAGTAGAAAGGGTAGCAACTGAAGCCAAGAGTCAAAACAAACCTACAGAAAAATCAATCAAAGCTGAAAATAAAATAGGCGGACAAGATGCTCTAACTGAATCTGTTAAAGATGGAGGAAAAGTTGGTTTACTTGATAGAGTAAATGCCGCGACCCCTGATTCTGGAAAAACAGAAGCTAAAGTGCTATCGGATATTAGAGACGTATTAGCGTCTGAATTGCCAGAATCTGTAAACGTTCTCGATCAAATTAATGCAGAAATACCAAATTCAGAAGATGATCAAGTAAAAGTATTAAATGACATTAGAAATATACTAAGTTCCGGAAAAACAGAAAATGTAAATATTCTCGATAAAGTTAATCAAGAAACCCCAAGCTCTGGTAAATCAGACATAGAGATCGATAGTGGCGTCAGAGAAATACTAGGCGCTAATGATGTCAAGAGAGACAGAAATATACTTGATGAAGTAAATAGAGGTCCATTACCACTGCCATCCAACACAAAACCTGAACCGACTATATTCTTACCTATTCCAAAAGAGGAGCATACAGCTTCAGAAAAAGTGACTCCTAAATTTGAAAAAACGGCTTCTTCAATGGAGAGTCTATTTGAAAGTACGGCTGTTCTTAGTTTAGGTTTTTCAGTATTTACTAAAAGCCTGTTAGGTGCTGATAGTGAACTTGGAAATTTTGTAGACAAATTATCTGGCGAGCTTATTAAAAATCAAATTATAGCTACTTCTGCCGGAGAAGCTGGTTCTAAAGTAGGAACTGGACTACTGTCTGGGATTCAGAAGCTGACGACAAAAGACGATGGAACAGAAGAAGGTAAAAAACAGACGAAAGCGAACCGAGTAGAATCCATTGGGAAAGCAGCGGATGCTCTTGCTACAGTCGCCTTACAAGCCACTATTTTGTACAAGAGTTTTAAAGATGCATCATTAGCTATTGAAATAGAGACACAAGCTAGACTTAAGAAAGTAGCTATAGAAAAAGGGGATGTTGTAGGTGCAGAAAAAGCTGCTGCTGCTGGTAGTGATGCCGCTGCACAGAAAACGTCTGGAGATTTGGCTGCTGGTGTATTAGGTGGAATAGGTGGTGCTGTAGGTTCCGCTGTTGGTGGAGGTCTAGCTTTATTGTTTCCGGTTTTAGCTCCTATTGCTCCTTTACTTATATCTATTGGTGGAAAAATAGGAACAGCTCTAGGAGTTTTTGCAAGCACATTTAAAGGGGTTCAGAGTGTTGTTGTATGGTTAGCTGATAAGCTTATTGAAGGGGTTAATTATATTACATCGTGGTTTGGAGGAGACCCCTTTCCGACTCTTACGGAAACTTTTGAAAAGAACAAAAGACTTGCCGTAGAAAGAGCTAGATCAGAAGCTTTATTTAATAAGTCTGTAAAAATATTTGATGATTCTCAGAAAAACCTTTCCTCAAAAATAGATCAGTCAAGCGCACTTAATGGAGAAGGTTCTCAAAAAACACAAAACTTAATAGTGAGCCAGTTAGAGTCAACATCTTTATCTAGTGCTGATTTCTCTTCTCAACTACAAAAAGAAAAACGTAAACCAGTTGAAGAACAAGACGAAGCGGCTATAAACAACTTAAAAGAACAACTCAATAATGCCGCAGACGCGACTGGAGATGGAGTAAAGAGGTTAGCGGCTTCGCTAAGAGAGGGCGGTAGTGACTTATCTCAAGCACTGAATCAGGTCGGAGCAAAGCTCGATTCCGAAGGGGGCGTCGTAGGTATATCTGATAATAGTGCTTTGGCTGCTTTTAGGGATTCCTTGATTGCGGCAGGAGATGCTCCAGACATAGCTAGAGAAAGAACTCTTGCTTTTGCTGCCGAGCTTGTTACGGCAACAGCTAAAATAAAAGCCTCACAAGAAGCTTTCGATGAATTAGCTAATTTTAATCTTGGGGATATAACTAGAGGACTAGAAGTTTCTGGAATAAAATCTCAAACCAGATCAAACAAATCTAACACACCACAAACAGAAAAACAAGCTAGACGAGATACTTCTGAAATTTTTAAAGCCGCGAACGGGATGAATATCTTTAGTGGAACGGTTAGCAATGCAGGACAATTTATTGCGGAATTATCCGCATCAACTAAAGAACAAGCTATTGCATCTCAGGCTGTCACTGAAAGCGGGGCTTTTGCCACAGGCGAAGAACTTAAATCATTAACTGCCGCTAAAATAGCAAGAGAAGGAGAGATTAAAGTAGGTAAAGAGTTAATTCAAGCTAAGAAGGGCGAGCTAGAGGCTTCGAAAAGAGCTACTGCTCAACTGTACACTATTACAGATTTGGAGTTATTTGGAACAACAGAAGAAAAGCGTAGAAACGAAGAGGGATTAGCACTTACATCTCAATTTAGTCAATCTAAAGACAAAGCTTCATTTTTAGAGTCTCAAAGTAATGATGACAGAAAATTAATTGAAGAAACTCTTAATAGATATAGCGATACAGTAATTGATGAAACTGGTGGAAAAACTGGTGACGACATCAAAGCCGAAGCTAGACAATCTAGATTAGGCGGAGAAACTGATATAAATACAATTAGAAACGAATCAAGTTCTAAGCAAGAAGCTCTAGCTAACGAAATAGAATCTTATCAACTTGCAATTCAAGCATCAGAACAAGCTATTGTCGATCAAGATTTTCAGAACAGAATGATTGCTAACGAGGCATTCAAATCTGCTGTGGAATTATTTGCCGGAAAAGTTGATGAAAACATAAATGGAAAACCGGCAATCCCAATCGCTGTCGGTAATGCTAATGATCCTTCTACTAAAAAAATCAGAGAAGATATAGCCGGACAAGACAAAGCTATAGCTGAAGCTGATAGAATATTAAAAAAAGCTACGGAAAAGTCAATAGTTACTGCAAGAAGTGGTCCAAGAGGAAGAAATGTAACGAGACAGACGGTTAAAAAATCAGACGATGAATTAACTTCGGAAGATAGACAACAAATAGCTTTTGCAGAAGGGATAAAAAAGAGAGCCACTGAAAGAAAAAACGCATTACAATCGGGACTAGAAAAAGGAAGTAAAAATACTCCAGACCAAATAGTTGATCAAGCAAACGCTCGTCAAAATGCTCTTAAGTATGCAAACACTAATTCTTTTGGTAACAACCAAATAGATTCTTCCGACAAACAATTACCGCCCGTTAAAGTTACTCATGATCATAAGTTTGGTCCAATTGAACTTACAAACATCCCACAACAAGGAGCAGGAGACGCAATGGTGGAACTAGGAAGTCGCATTTCAGAAGCTGGACATAAACAAAAACAGGCTGAAGAAATGGGTTCTCCAAATCCTGAATCTAGCTTTGACGAATTGTTCAAATATTAACAGGAAACAAACATGCCAATAAAGATAGACAATCAATATTTAGTGCCAGCCCCTTTAGTGTCGTTTGATAAAACAACAACAATAGATGGTAATGGAACTACTATAGGTTCTGAATATAGCGTAAGTCTTGAAGGAACATTGATACCAGTAAAAGGAAACCCTATAGTCTCCGCTGGTTCTGGTTCTTTTTCGTCTGATCCTTGGGTGTCATCATATAGTGCGGATGACGATCCTATAACATCAGTTTCCGGATCACTTCTTCTAGAACATATGATGCTTAAGCAGGAGCAGATTAGAAACCTATTCACATCAAGTAGCGGAGTAAAAGTAGAAATACTTTCATTCGATAACGATAAAGGTATTAAATTTTTCGGAAAAGTCAATAGTATAAATTTTGCATCAGATGGAAGATGGGCTAATCCTAACTCATATACAGTATCATTAACTGCGACGAATTTTTTAGAGTCCGTTGGGTCTAGTGTTTTTTCCGATAATTCAACAGAAGATAACTTTCCTTATTATATAGAATCTGTAGATGAAAATTGGTCGATACAAGAAGGCGATCTAAGAACGTCAAATATCGACGACATTACGTCTATGATAAAAACGTATTCCATTACTCATAGTTTATCAGCACAAGGTAAAGTAGCGTATGATGAAAATGGCGACTACTTAAATGGATTAACCCCTTGGCAACAAGCTAGTGGGTATGTTCATAATGTTTTAGGCGTTGGTTCTGGTAATTTACCTACTGGTTTATACATCGACCCATCTACTAATGGTTCTTTTGAAGGATTCACTATAGCTAACAGGGTTTTTGACGAAAACACAAGCATAAGAGCTGGAAGTTATGATCTAACTGAAACCTTTTTGTTGGTCGATAGCGGCATTCTTAATAACGGCTTTGCTATAGAGAATGTAACAATTGAAACATCTCAAGATAGTCAAAACAGTTTAAAATCAGTAAATGTCAACGGATCAATCAATGGTCTAAGTTTATTGACTTCCGCAAATAGCGGCATAGATCAGTATTCAAATGCTCTTACTTATTTTGGCAATTTAGATAGTGCTAATTTTTATGAAAACAGAATTTATTTAAGAGCAAAAGAATTATCCGGATATAGCTGGTTAAACCCTAAACCGCTCAATAGCTCTGTTACAAAATCCCCTTCTGACGGAACTGTTTCGTACAATTATTCTTATAATACTAGAATGCCTACGGTTGTATTAGGAGCGTTATCAGAAAATATAACAATAAGCGATACATATCCGGGACAGAATTTTTCAGTAATTCCGGTTATTGGCGGTAATCAACCAGTGATCCAATACCTCAATTCGCGTAGTGAATACAAGCGTTCGTTGTCAATTAATGCTGTTCTTCCTTTATCTGCTAATTATTCATCAGGAGTAGTTAATTCAGATGGTTATTGGTCAGCAGCTACAAGTAGTGACATAAATAGCTGGCTTGTCACTCAAAAGCCAAGTGTTGTTAGTTCAACTGATTTTCAAAAAATTTACGATGCCGCAAATCCAGCGAATGAAGTAGGAGTTGTTAGTAATAAAGTATTTTATTCAGCACCACAAGAAAGTTGGAACCCATTTAATGGGCAATACACGTACAGTATAGAATGGACATATAAAAAGGAAAGCTAATGACTTTTATTGAACCGTTTGGCTCTAGCGATACAGTCGGAGAACCAAACATATCTACACAGAAACACTTTGGAGCAACCTTAAAAGATTTCTCAGTTAAGGCAGATTGGAGTTCTCAAGCGGGTAATCTTTCTTTATCTGTTGTCGAATCTGATACTGATGGAGATAAATTTGCAGTTCCAGTTATTAACAGTCCTTATTTTTTTGAATTCAATGGTTTTGTTTACGGTGGAATCGTTGACTCTATACATAGAAAGATTGGTCCTAATTCTGGTAAAATCTATTCTATTGAAATATCAAGTCCTAATAAGATTTTAAAAAATGTGCAGATTGTAACAGATAATTACTTAGGATACGGAGGTTCTGTAGAAGCCGTTCCTTCTGGTTTGTCATATGATGGGTATTACACACTAACTGATGACGTAAAAACAGCTATAGATGGGTACGCTCCTAATGGAGTTAGCACAACTAATTCAGAAACGTATTTAAAATACGGAACTCTCGCTTTTGGAACTAATAATAATTCTTCTTCTATAGATTGGGCTACTAATTATAACATACAAAACGTTTATGGTGCATATGAAAATGACCAATATTATCAATTTTCTGATTTAAAAGGATACGGAGCAGCCGGAAATAGTAACGCCGGAATGAGACTTGATAGACTAATAGTTTCGCTACATCAATTAGTCAATCATACAACTCCGAGTGATGGACAAAAATATTTAGGTGGAAACATTTTATACGGAACTGACGGTTATGATATCACCGGATCAGTTAATCCTTATTATTATGGTTTTGATGCTATTGGATTTTATAATCAAGTTGCTGGATCAATTCCGTCTGATTTTAGGGTTCCATCTAATAATGGAGTAATCAGCATCTTAGATATGGTTGAGTCCGTTTGTACTGAAATAAATCATGAGTTCATGGTAGTTCTTAATTCTGGACAAATTATGTCGGATGAAGGAGGTTCAGACTCAGTTACAATTGATCAAACTTACTCAGATACGATTGAGGGAGGGTGGATAGGAATAAAAACTTTCTCTAAAAACGCTACAACAAATCCGCAAAAACCCTACAGTATCCTTTCTACTAATTTGCTTAATCTTGAAATTCCGGATGTTGGAGATTGGGGTTCAGATAATGTAAATCCCGGAGTTCAGCCTGTAGGTTATCGTGATCCTATGCAGGATGATTATACCTATGACGGAACTGAAGCCTCTCAGCCTTATGGTGGCGTATTTCCGGTAACTGAATCTGGAGATTATCAAAGCGTAGCTTCTGGAGTTTTAACTAAAATATCTGATGGCTCGATGTCCCTCCAAGCGACTGATGGCACTGCTTATAAGTTTGTGGTTGGTGGAAAACAAAGTAGAGTATGTTATGTTGGTCGCGATTACATTTATCAGTATTGGGGTGATGTAGAATTTGCCGACACTGAACTTGCTGGTACTGGAATCATGGAAGTTGATACTAGAAAAGTTCCTGTTATTACTCCTAACTTATATGATAATGATAGTAACGATTTTATATTGATCGACACTCAATCCATTTTTTCAAGTCAAGATGTTTGTCAAACCGTTAGAAAAGGCATCTATGTTGCAAGTTTATTAGAGATAAGAGCGGCTATGTCAAGCTATGAATCTTGGATAAATTTTCTAGATACATTTAAACCGGAGAAAAAGGCTGGATTAAGAAGTTACGCATACTTGAAAAAAAGTCCGGGAAGTTTCACTACTCCATTAGTTCCTAGCCTTCCATCTATCACCGGATTGATTTCAGACGATAGTAAATATGAGGTATTTGTAGAGTCTGGAAAAATATTAGATGCAACTCAAGACCCCGGTTATGTAAAAATGGGTTCTCACTTTATATCAGTAGGATTGACTAATAACAATAGAACTAGAATAAAAATATCAAAAAGAACCAAAGATACTGAAACAGATCAGTCTATTGAGAATAAAAGAGTTGCAGAAAAATTCTATGATTCAATCCTTGAGCAGCTTCATCAATCAGTAAAAAATATTGGCGATGAGCATTATGGTAAAAGTTGGTGTATCGCCGCTCCTTATACTTCAACAAAAATACCCGAAGACTCAGAATCTATAGTAGGTAATGTTGAAAAATCATGGGATATGTCGCAGTCTGCTTACTTAGAGCCTTATGCATTCAATTCACTGGAAGCACCAAAAAGCAACCTGTTTGTAAGTGATGGAACTATCTCTCCTTATGTAAACTATAGCTATAAAATGGAATCAGAAACTGGAGATTCGGGTATATTTTCTTCCTTTACTTTGCCATCTGGTGGAACTTATATTTACGATTTTTCAGAATACGATCCGTCAAGCATGGTTCATGGTAGTGGATTAGCTCATACGGTCCCTTCTTTTGTTGATACAAAATACAGTTATGTTCCGGGCGAATACTTCTCAAACTATGACAGGTCTAAAATACCTTTTTCTAGAATTTCTGATAATAGCGTTTGGACAGCAACTATAAATTCTACACCTAATGTGGCTGGTAATAATGTTAATTTTACAATACCTAAAAACAAAACAGATACTTTAGTTGTTACTGAGTCAGGTCAATGGGAAACTGACGATTTAGGTGTGCGAATGGATGTCATGGCGTCAGTTATTGATGACTTTTCAATAGTTGGTTCTGGAAGTAATGACTATGGGTCGAATATGATTCATATGGTTAAATTCAAAACCAATAGAGTTTATTACCCAACTTCAGACATAGAAAATGAAGACTTTGATTTTCCGCTAACACGAAGAACAAACGCAGTAAACGCAAAAAGACAAGGGTTTAATGTGCCTATTCCTAGTGGCGAAAAAACAATGAAAACGTCGCTCTTTAATAAACTCCAGAAGTTTGAAATGTTTCCTGCCGTAGTCGCTCCTCTTGGGATAGGTATACCTCAAATATCTAATAGACATAGATACGGACCTTGGGTTACTACTTTTAATAAAAAATTTGCGGGAAATGTTGAATTTGTAACTGATGACTCTCTGGTTCCAGAAAATCATCTAATACCTTTATATGGGTCTTTGCCATCTGGAGTAACTTTTAGTTTATCTGAATCCTTTAGCGGAACCGCCGGATTAAATTTAGCAGGACAAGCTATAGCTAATAGTATTGACAATTTTTCTCTGTTTGCCGATGAACAAGGAACTATAACAATACCCGGATCACCAAACATAACAAGGATAGGAGAAGCATTAAATCTTGATGGAATTGAAATAGCTCCGTACATTACTGATATGGGTGTTCAAATCACAAACAACACTATTACGACAACTTACAACTTTAGAACATATTCTCCGAGAGCAAATAGAACAAACAGGGATATAATAAATAGAATACAAAAAGTATCCAATGGTATTAAGAACTTGTACAAAGGAAGATAAATGCCGTTTTTAAATAATAAAGTTTCAGGATTTACTCCTCCGCATGTTTTAATAGCTGGAGAGATAAGGTCAGACCTGCGATATAAGAGTAAGACATCTGATAGTGGGAATTTTACAGTTGTAGATGGCTCTACTAGTGGACAATTTTCGATAGGTTCTGATGGACTTCCTTCTGGTGAAGAGGGGTATATTGCTGCGTCATTCCCTTCTGGCGAATCGCCTTCTAATTTAAATGAAAGCGGCTTCTATGAAATAAAGACATCAACTGTAGGAATGTGGGACGTTGATTCTTTTAAAGAGATGCTTCATACCTCATTTAATTCTGAAAACCAAGACGACCAATACAATGTAGGGGCTATTTCTTTAGATGGTTTGTACGTTCCTTATACAACGGCTAGTGGAGGCAATTCTCTGCTGCCACACTTCGAGTATACATCAGAGACAGAGAGTGGAGACATCGACTCAAGAACTCTCAATCCATTCCTTTCTCTTAATAATCTACCTATGGACTCTGGACTATATGCCACTGGCGTGGTTGATAGCGGATATCCATCTGGCATAGAGGGGTATTGGTTAAAATATGGACACAACATTGCCGTTTCTTTATCTAGTGACTTATTCTCAGATTCTGGTTTACATGATTTTAATTTTGAAGAAGATTATATCTATAGAGGAAAAGTTGAAACTACTGGAATTAGGTCTGTAGCTCATAGAGGTCCATTAATTATTGCTGGATGGGGTTATGATAATGATGGCAACCCAGTACCTTCGCTAAGTGGTCAATTTGATGACAGGGTCTTTTGGGATACGTCTTTATTAAAAACTGGACCTCTTGATGTTAGATGGGACGAAGACAGAAAAGTATGGACTGGTGGTAATACTACTAAGGTTTATTTAGTTAAAATGACTAATATCTACAACCCTTCAAGTTTCTCATATGAAGTTGAGAGAAGTTCTTCCCGCAGTCAATACACAAGAAATGCGCCTTCTGGAATGCAGTCTTATGTAGAAAATTCCCCAATTCATGATCCTGAATATTTAGCTTATAACGCAAACGCAGATAATCAAGGGACTTACGAGCAGCTTGATTATACTGGTATAGAATTTCCTTATTACGAAGCTTTTATAATAAGAGAGACTATAGATGATGTTGGTGCTAATTACTATAATATTGGAACAGAGGATTGTCAAGACTGTGGGCATATAACAAACCCATGTGCATCTGGGTCTTTTCCAAGGCATGAAAGTAGCGGAACCTTATCTGCTGGTAAAAAAATTCTTATAGAAAACCCTTTAAAACAATCGTTCGATACTGGTGATGTCGCATTTACAGTAAAAACAGGGAGAAGTAAGTCTGTTAATACTGGAAGTTTTACAGGAGGTTCTGGAGAAAATGCTTCTGGAGTTGTTGTTATTGATTCTAGTGGAAACGGGGTATTTAATGTTTTATCTGCTGGTAGTGGGTACGCTTATGGTGGATTTGGGATTATAAATACTAATATATGTACTGATTTACAATTATTCTTTAATTCTGAATCATTAGCTTCTGGAACTATTTTACCATCCTCTAATTTTCCACCAAGCCAATCTGGAATTGTAGATATTTACCCAGCAGACGCAACTGCGGAAACAGAAACTCTAGATATACATTGGGTAACTCAAGCAGAATTTAAACACCAACAAGTGAATACTCATGTGGAATGTGATGGCGGAATCCTACAAACATGCTCAGTTAAAATACAAACTCAAGGATATAAAACGTGTGAATGGTGCGGAGAAGATACCGCATTCATCAATCCGTTTTAATAAGGAATTATAAATGGCATTAATTAACACAGACTGTGCATCATGCGGAAAGCAATGTATTAACGTTGAGTTTTGTAGTGAAGGGGCGTCTTTTGATACGTCCGAAGATAATGGAATAAGTTTACCTAGAAGAATGGGCGTGAAAATTATTGCTAATCCAGATTTTTGGGGTTTTAGCGGTGTGTTAACTTCTGGATGGGCTTCTTTTGAAAACGGTCATTATGACTTTTTTGATAATCATGACGAAACGCATTCTGCAACAAAAACTTGTGGCGGAACAACCTATGGTCCTTTTTTAAATGAGCAAAGACCAGACGTTATGTACCGATCTGTATATGATCCTGATGATGGAAGTATTGTACATTACGGTAGTGATGGAGTTTTAGACTCTGACTTGTCAGAAATGGGTGGAGCTACAGCATATCTTATAGATAGACCCAAAGGTCTTGTTGCAGCGGTAACATCTGACGGATCATCCTGCGACACTACAGAGCCTACTGATGTATTTAAAAAGTTTCCAGAAAACTATGGATGGGGAAACAAAATAAACTTCAGTACAAAAATATATAAAAACACAACTGGTGCTTGGAGATTTTCAGATATAGATAGCTGTTATGATACCACTTATACTCCTAGTGGGTATTTATCTGAGTGTGATGGAACAAGTAAAAGAAATACTAGGTCATTAGAAGAATACGATGCAGCTAGAATTCAGAATAGTGGTGAATCAGGGTGTCTCCCTGATGGTTCTGTTGCTGGTAAATACTCCGGCTCCTTTTTGGATAGCGGAATAGTTAGAGACACTGGGGTTTCACCTTTTTTACAAGCTTATGTTCATTATAATAATGGTCCAGCAAACAAAATATATAGAGGATCATCAATAGGTGTAAAATCGCCTGATTACAATGGAATTTACACCGTCTTTGATACAGAACATTATAGTGATCATAGTGTTATAAAATTTGCTGGAACGGCTTCTTCTATTAACGAGTCTGGAGAAATTGGTGATAGCGGCACTTGGGTAGCTTTTGGAACTTATGACCCGTTAACATGTTGTGGTGAATCAGCTTATGGAGTTATAGAAGACACAAAAAGACTTTCAGAAAATATAAACTATCATGTTGATTTTAGAAAAATTATAAATATTCCAAAAAATAACAAACAGTCTAATAGATTACCAGCGGACAGAGAGACTTATAGCTACGAGGCTGAAAATGGAGTCTCTGAAAATTCATATAGATATGACCACAGTTATATTTCAGTATCTGGAGGTTCTGGTCTTTTAGAAAATGGTATCCCGGTTTTTGAAAAAGCATTGCCTTATTATGGACCTTTTTATGAGGTTGATAAGTATGATACACAAATTAGGCATAATCATACCATATCTGGTCCATTAGCAAAAAATGCAACATGTTACACAAAGAAAGCTCAAGTAGAAGTATATCCTGACTGTATCACTCAATATTCTAGATACAATGAATGCGAAACCTTGACAGAAAGATTTAATACAAATAGAGTTCCTAGACTTGCTATTGTTTATCGCGGTTGTGATTATAATGATCCGTGCAATTTTGATGAGTCAGGAAGACCTCTTGGCGGATGGTCAGATCAGAATTATATCCCAACAGGTATAAATGATTTAAAAAGAGGTCTAGCTGGTCAAGAAATCAATATGTTTATAAATCTTGGAGCGGCTTGGGGAGGGGTTTATCAAACAAGACCTTGTGATTGTAGTGCAAGCCCTCCTCCCGGAAATATTCCTCCGGATCATATAAGTATAGCTTCTCCTGTCACTTTTCCTTGCTTTCCTGATTACGACTTAAATCCTGCTAAATATGGATGCTATGAAGCTAGGTATCAACTTCAGTCTTATATTACTTATGGTTTTAGCGGAAACGCTGGGTCTTTACCAGATTCGGAACAATGCGACTCACTACATACTTATCCAGAAATATGTTCTGAAAAACAACCTTATACTACTTATGGTTATATTTCAAATTTATGTGGAAAAGAAACTCAAAATAGAAAAAATGTGATAGCTAACGCTTTTGCTAGATTACATCAGTCTGGATCATATCTGAACACAACTCCAGAAGTAAATATAGAAGAACCTATGTATTGGGCTTTTACTGATCCCGGTCCCGCACCTTATGGTGGGTCTAATGAGGTTTGGTCTTCTGGTCTTAGTGATGATGACTCCATTTCAAATAGTGGTGGTCAAGATTATGGATATTGGGGACTAACAGATCAAAACGGAGCATTGACCGCTCCATATTATAGAACCAAAGAGGGTTATCTTAGTGGATGCTCTGCATCAACTGAACCATCGTTTATAGATTTTGATACAAGTGGTAATTTTGTAGATGGGTTTCCTACTGACGCTGTTCCTTTTTTAATTGAAATTGAAACTGGGGATTCCTGCGTAGGATGCTCTACATCTAATATGGAAAGCGGTGAATTAACTCTAACATTAAATAGTTTAGATGCAAGTTATATTTATGGTTTTGGTGATCCAGATGCTACTTTTGGAGACGCCTACGGCTTTAATCATTGTAAATACAAGGGATTATCTATTAACCCAAGTTATTCTTGTGCTTCTGGATATGGAGATCAAATCTGTGGAGCAAGCGATCCTGAAAGATTTGCAGAATTAGCCGCTCCATACTTAGGAGAAACATGCGAATGTCTTGATGGAACAACTATATCATTACAGCCAGTTATTGCTCCGTCGAGTGAAATAGCTCTTGGCTGGAGAAGCCAAAATGATAGAGGTGGGACTATTGTTAGAATAGATGGTTGCTCAGATGATACTAGTTCTTATTTAGACGATGACTACCTTCCTTATTCAGCCGGTGGTTATAAACTTTATGGAAGCTTTCTATTAGCATGTCCCGGAAATGAAACAACATTAACAACACCAACTTATCCAAACGCTAAGTATGAAGCAAGTGCTATAAACAATTTATGGGAGTGTGGAGGTTGTTCTATTCACAAACCGTCTATTTTTAATGGACAGGGGGACATTAATCTAGTTGCTAATTTTTGGTTAGTATCTTCTTCTTATCATACTATATTTGATACACTAACTGATCAGGAAATTAACAATATTGATTTAAGCTCATCTATCGTTTATAGCGGAATAAATAATAATATAGGATTATGTCCCGGAGATAAAGTTTATACCTACGGATGTGCTTTAGCTTCTGGTTTTTATGGATGTGGTTCAGGGAGCGCTCCTCATGAAGAATGTGTAGACGCTACTTTGTGCAATACATGTCCAACAGGAGTAGGTTCTGGTTTATTAGAATGTAGCGAATGTGACGAGCCAATTGGTTACAACGGTGTACCCGGAGCTAGATCACCAACATATTTTAATTTTAATGACTGTTTTTGCGAATGCAGTGAACCGGCATTAATAGCCGAATACACTATAGACTCTAATTTTGATTCTATTTTGACTTCTGGAGACCCAGCAGTCGTCAGTTGTGCTTCAGTTTACTGGTTTGGAACAGAAGATATTGAACCAACACTGATAGGTGAAGGTCCACCAAGCCCAAATTTAGGACTTAGTTTAGGAAGTTTTTACACAAAAGACTGGTTTGATTATTCACACAGTGTAAATAAAATAGCTGAAAATGTGAGCTATCAACTCTATACTCCATCAACAGAAGGCTGTTCATCTATAGATATAGAAACTTGTGACACAAGTAATTGTCTTGACTCTAGATCAAGATCAGCACAGTGTGGAGACCCTATTTATTCTTCTGGTGGAATTCCTCCTCAGATTCCTATAAATAGAAAATCATGCTCTCCAGAAATAATGATAGTTAATAAAATAGAATGCGTTACTTCTGGTGATTCCAAATACTACAATCTTGTTGTCTCAAGAGAGTATCATGAACACGATAGAACTTGGAGTAGTCAAGCCGGAGAAAGCTGTATTACTAGATATGGAGCCTACAGGTATGACGATGGAGAATCGAGCGGATGTCAGTTGCTACCATACGCAACTCCAACCGACTCTGTAACTCCAGCTTATGAAGCTCCTTGTAGCATTAATCCGCCATCAGGTACATCAACTCAAGACTTTACATATAACACACAGCCTTTTACAAGTGGCGACATTCTTTGGAATTACTATAATTTATTTTACTCATCAGGATTTCCTACGAGTAACAATTCTGAATACGCTTTTTCTGCTAATCCTAGCGATTGTGGAGCTGATGGCTCTGATGAAGCAAGAGACTCTATTTTTGATAGCGGAAACTTTATTGAAGCTTCTGGATTTGGAACTCTAGCAGTAAACAGAAAACATAGCTGCTTACAAGATATTACTGAATGTGGTGGCGATTTATTCTGCAATAAATTATTTTTCCCTAGAAGGTCATATTTAGAGGGAACTAAAATAGCACCATTTGGAGCATCTAGAATATGCCTTCAAAATGGAGAAATAAAAATTAGACAAAGCAACGGATATAGTGACATTGCTAATGAAAGAATATCTACTGAAAAAAAATTGAGATATATAGATTTTTGTGATAATTCTATACTTGAAGAAGCTTTGGTTGATATAGATATAGACGCTGTTAGAGTCTCTGTTTCTGACTACCTTCCTTTAATTGGAATATCTCATCCGGGATGGAAATATCAAGTAGATACTAAAAGCTGCGTTATTGTCAACAGTGGATGTTCTGATTATTCATTACCTTCCCATTCAGATCAAACTATCTTAGCAGGAGCTTTTCAACCAAAAACATTTAATGCAGATAATTTTGACTCAATGGGGTATTATTTAGATAAAATAAATGCAGTCGGTTCTGATGATTGCTTGTTTAATCCATTTAAAATTCTTGTTGATGTTGAATGTTCTACAAATAATATAGCAAGAAGAGGGATTGTCAATGATTCCCCTACCTTACTAACAGGAACAATGGAGATACCTTCTAGTACCTGTAAGGGGTTTGTTGGAACTCCGCCATGCTCTTGTGAAGATGGAAAATGTGGAGATAACTATGCCCCTTTCAGAAGTGAATGCCAAAAAATAGTTTTAGTAGAATACACCTATGAAAAAAAGGAAGTAACAAAAGTATGTCCATGCGTTGGAGACCCTTGTGAAGAATTATGTGATGATGTAACAAGTAAGTATGCTCTTGATGCAATAGGTCCAACTGGTATTTATTATTATGGAACAGACTTCTTTTCAGAAATAGAAAGCGATATAATAGGTATATGGGGAGAGTGTTCTGGCACACCTTCGGGAAGCGGAGGACCACCAGTAGGTGGTTATGAGTATGCTTGCTCTGGCAGTGATTTGAGTAGCATGGTAAAACTATGCGATGGAACATACGCAAGCACAGGTCAACATGTTTATATTAATCAATGGTCTTGCGATGAGTACGTGTATATAAAAGGCGAAGAATATGCTTCCACTTGTTGTGAATTAATGGATGAGGTTCTTGTTGGTCAAGGAGTATGCTCGGCTGAACTTAGAACTCAATTACCAGTAACATGTGGATCAGCAAGCGTGTATGATTGGGATGCTGTTCCCTCAGAAAATTTCGATCCTTCTGGATGGTGGGCTACTGACTGTCATTGTAATTTAGAAAGCATAACAGACAGTCCATGTAACGCAAATTCAATAATAAAAGTAACAATTACGGAATAGGAATTATGGAAAAAACAACAAAATGCGAATGTCCTTTAGCGGGATATTGTAATAGACACCAAGTGCAAAAAACGCCACATATGCATAAATTATGCGAAAATCATCAAGGGTATTTTGAACTATGGGAAAATTGCAAAGGTCCGGGTCAAGATCAAGCAGAGTGCGAAAAAGACAAAGTCCCTGACCAAGAACAGGTAAAGAAAGAAGCTGATGTTATCCAATACCCATCAAAATTACAGATGGCTAAAAACTTTGCAAAAGCGGCTACAAAGCATGTTGTAAATGGAAGACAAACCGTTACTGATGAAGAACAAAAAGTTCGACTAGACATTTGTGGTGGATGCGACTATTTTGATGAAAAATCTAATAGGTGTAAAGATTGTGGATGTCCTTTAGCTACAAAAACTAAATGGTCCTCATCTACATGTCCACAGGGCAAGTGGTAAAACTAAGTCCAGTAAAAATATAATGCCAAAATATTTCCAATAACCACGGAGAATAAAATTCTTCATCGATAAACTCTTTTAGATTTATATAAAAGTCTTTTTCATGCCTAAGTATTGAACTTTTATGTAAGCAGAAGATAGCTCCATACACAAAATGAACATATTTTTTTGGTTTTTCAAGATGTATCCTTTTGAAAAAATAGTCAAAATAATTTCCGTCCATAGAGTTCAGTTTTTTTTGCACAGAAAAAGATAAATCGACAACATTGTCTAAAAAACGATCTACACTAATTATATCTAAACTATTCGTATCAACTGTGTAAAGATGAGATTTTTTCCCATTAATGAACTGAGAACCATATATTTCTGGATACTTTATTGGTATTATACTATCATACCTACATGATAAAGACTGAAACTTATCATCATATAGCTTGAACTGCTTTTCTTTTATTAGTTCTATAAAATCTGGAGAATGATCGAACGGATCAGC
>Ga0233438_10000575_pt1 | contig 45690 bp, 46 predicted proteins | sample SI_123_September_FD_182720 | JGI IMG/M metagenome (GOLD analysis project Ga0233438, IMG submission 182720) | Seawater microbial communities from Saanich Inlet, British Columbia, Canada - SI_123_September2016_10_MG | ecosystem: Environmental > Aquatic > Marine > Inlet | place: Canada: British...
AAATCCCGTCTTTCGCTCTATACCAAATAATATTTCATGCTGAAGTGGTGGAATTGGTAGACACGCTGGACTTAAAATCCAGTGAGCAGTAATGCTCGTATGGGTTCAAGTCCCATCTTCAGTACAAAAGCCGTAACATTTATATGTTACGGCTTTTTTATGCTCAAAAAATTTCATTTGTCATCGTTTTCTTTTGATGTTTTCATTATTTTTGAGTAAATAAAACACTTTTTATGGAAGACTTTATATTATACTTTAAGATGGGACTAACTCATGTTTTAGACTTTTCTGCTTATGATCATATTTTATTTTTAATTGTTTTAGCTGTTGTATTTAATTTTAAAGTATGGAAAAAAGTGTTGTGGCTAGTTACGTTATTCACTATTGGTCATTCCATTACTCTAGCTTTGGCAGCTTATAAAGTTGTTCAGTTTCCAATAGATGTTATTGAGTTTTTAATCCCGTTAACTATTTTTATTACAGGAGTTCTGAATATAATTGTCTCAAAAAACACCCCCTCTAAAAATACTAAGCTCAATTTATTTTTTGCTTTCTTATTTGGTCTAATTCATGGTTTGGGTTTTTCTAACTATTTTAAAATGATGATTGGTAAGGAGGAAAATAAATTACAGCCACTTATAGAGTTTGCGTTAGGTATAGAGGCAGCGCAAATTATAATTGTGCTAGGCATTTTAATCATAGGTGCTTTTTTACAAGGTTTATTTAAGGTTTCTAGGAGAGATTGGATTATGGTTACTTCATCAATTGTAATTGGTTTTGCAATTCAAATGATGTTAGCCCGTGTTTTTTGGTAATTAAATTTTGTAATAGAATTAACGCTTAATCTATATAAATCTATTTACTTTCGTACTATGACCGAAGAAAAACAATTAAAATATGACAAAGCTTATTTAAGAATGGCTTTAGAATGGGGAAAATTATCTCATTGTAAACGCAAACAAGTAGGCGCTTTAATTGTAAAAGATAGAATGATTATCTCAGACGGCTTTAACGGAACACCTACTGGCTTTGATAATTGTTGTGAAAATGAATCCGGTGCAACAAAATGGGAAGTACTTCACGCAGAGGCTAATGCTATTCTAAAGGTTGCGTCTTCTACACAGTCAGCAAAAAATGCAACATTATATATTACATTATCACCATGTACTCAGTGTAGTAAATTAATTCATCAAGCTGGAATTAAAAGAGTGGTTTATGCCAACGCTTACAAAGATCCTTCAGGATTAGATTTTTTAAAGAAAGCAGGCGTTTCATTAACTTATTTACCTTATGAATAGGAATAATTTACCTCTTTACTTTTCGATTGCATTAGTTTTTGGCATACTAATAGGTGTTTTTTTGGGAGGAAATAAAAATGAAATATTTTCTTTTTCCAAACAAAATTCGCAAGAAAAAAAAATAAAAAAACTCATTAATTTTATCAAAGAAGATTACGTAGATAAAGTTAATACAGAAGATTTATTAGATGGAGCTATAACTCAAATGTTAGGAAAATTAGATCCACATTCTATATATATTCCAAAAGAAAATCTACAAGCCGTAACTGAGAGTATGCAAGGAAATTTTGTAGGTATTGGTGTGCAGTTTAGAATGATAAGAGATACAATAACTGTTATTCAGCCTATAAAAGACGGGCCAAGTATACAAGAAGGAATAAAAGCTGGAGACCGTATTTTAATTGCAAATAAGGACACTCTTTATGGTAAAAACTTAAGAAACGGCCTTGTGCCAAAGTTTTTAAAAGGAAAACCAAATACATCTATAAATTTAACAGTATACAGAAAAAGTAATGACTCTCTATTCCAGGTAGCTATTAAAAGAGGTAAAGTAAACATAAAAAGTGTAGATCTTGCTTATATGCTTTCTGATTCTGTGGGTTACATTAAGCTAGATCGCTTTGCAAGAAACACATTTGTCGAATTTAAAAATTCCTTATCCACCCTTAAAAAGAATAATATAAGAGCTTTAGTTTTAGATTTAAGAGGCAATGGAGGGGGATTTATAGAAATTGCAAATAGGATTATAGATGAATTTTTAGAGGATGGTAAACTTATCGTATTCACAAAAAATAATAAAGACAAAATAGAAAACTTTTACGCTACAGAAATGGGTTCTTTTCAAAAAGGAAATTTATATGTTTTAATTGACGAAAACTCTGCATCAGCCTCTGAAATTGTAGCAGGTGCCTTACAAGATAATGATAAGGGAACCATTATTGGTAGACGTTCTTTTGGTAAAGGTTTAGTGCAGATAGAAATGGATTTAGGAGATGGTTCCGCAGTTCGTTTAACAACAGCAAGATATTTTACCCCAACAGGGAGGTCAATTCAAAAGCCATATTCAACTAATGGGAATAAAAGCTATTATAGAGATTACCAGAAAAGAGTTTTAAGCGGAGAGTTGTTAAATAAAGATAGCATTAAAGTTGTTGATTCTCTACAATACAAAACACCAAAAGGTAAAATAGTTTTCGGAGGGGGAGGTATTATTCCAGATATTTTTGTGCCAATAGATACGACTACTTATATGTCAAATTTTTATTTTAATACTATAAATAATTTCGCTTTTGATTATGTGGATGAGGATAGAAAAGAGTTGAATGATTGGACAATTGATACTTTTGTTAATGAATTCGATTTAAATAATGAGGTTTATGAAAATTATTTAGCCTCTATAAAAGACAAAGCAACACCATCCTTCAGAACAGAAAAAACCATTAAACCATATCTAAAAGCTTCTATTGCCAATGTGCTTTTTGGTGATGAAGGTTTTTATAGAATTATGCACAAAGATGACAAAATGTTGCAAAAGGTATTAGAGTTGGAAAGTAAACAAGAATAGTCTTTCTTTGTAATAATGATATCGATTACTACTCAAAATAATAAAAAAGTTTACTTTGCTTCAGATCAACATTTAGGAGCACCTAATCATTTGCAGAGTCTTCCTAGAGAAAGAAAATTTGTGTCTTGGTTAGATAGCATTAAAGATAACGCATCCGCTATTTTTTTATTAGGAGATTTATTCGATTTTTGGTTTGAATATAAAACAGTAGTTCCAAAAGGTTTTGTGCGTACTTTAGGAAAATTGGCAGAAATTTCTGATGCCGGAGTTCCCATTTATTTTTTTGTAGGAAATCATGATCTATGGATGAAAGATTATTTTAAAAATGAATTAAACATTACAGTTTATCACCATCCACAAGAGTTTTTAATCGATAATAAAAAATTTTTAATTGGTCATGGAGATGGTTTAGGACCTGGAGACAAAGGTTACAAACGTATGAAAAAAGTGTTTACTTTTCCATTATTTAAATTTATGTTTCAATGGCTTCACCCAGATTTAGGCGTTCGCTTAGGGCAGTATATGTCTATTAAAAATAAAATGATTTCTGGAGATGAAGATGCAAATTTTTTAGGTGAAGAGAATGAGTGGTTAGTGCAATACTGCAAAAGAAAATTAACTCAAAACCATTGTGATTATTTTGTTTTTGGGCATAGGCACTTACCTTTAAAAATAAATTTACAAGAAAATAGCAAATACATTAATCTTGGAGATTGGATACAATATTTTACATTTGGTGAGTTCAGTTCATCAAAGTTTCGTTTAGAAAAATTTAACTGAAAGCCTTATTATTACTAGTAAATATACCAAAATCTTTAACCTTGTTTTAACAGAATAAATTTGTTAAAATTGTAGCTTTGTTTTTCTAAAAATAGTAATAATCAATTCATAATTATACAATGGACGTAGATGTTAGAGCAATTAACGAAAAAATAGAAAGAGAAAGTGGTTTCATAGACATACTTACTTTAGAAATGAATAAAGTAATTGTGGGTCAAAAACAAATGATAGAAAGTTTGTTAATTGGTTTGTTAGGTAATGGTCATATTCTTTTAGAAGGTGTGCCTGGTTTAGCGAAAACTTTAGCAATTAATACCCTATCAAAAGCTGTGCAAGGTTCTTTTAGTAGGGTTCAATTTACACCAGATTTATTACCTGCAGACGTTGTTGGTACTATGATCTATAATATGAAAGACAACGATTTTTCTATTAAAAAAGGACCAATTTTTGCAAATTTTGTTTTAGCAGATGAGATTAACAGAGCGCCAGCAAAAGTTCAGTCTGCCTTACTAGAGGCAATGCAAGAACGCCAAATTACGATTGGAGACACTACCTTTAAATTAGATGAACCATTTTTAGTAATGGCAACTCAAAACCCAGTTGAGCAAGAAGGTACTTACCCATTACCAGAAGCACAGGTAGATAGATTTATGCTTAAGGTGGTTATAGATTATCCAAAAATTCAGGATGAGCAAGTTATTATGCGTCAAAATTTAAGTGGTGGTTTTGCATCAGTTAATCCAGTAATATCAGTAGACCAAATTAACAAAGCAAGAGAAGTTGTGAATGAGGTGTATATGGATGAAAAAATCGAAAAATATATTCTAGACATCATTTTTGCAACACGTTATCCAGAAAAATACAACTTACCAAATTTAAAAGATTTAATCAGTTTTGGAGCTTCACCTAGGGGTAGTATCAATTTAGCAAAAGCAGCTAAATGTTACGCTTTTATTAAAAGAAGAGGGTATGTAATTCCAGAAGACGTTAGAGCTGTGGTTGGCGATGTTTTACGTCATAGAATTGGTATTACTTATGAAGCTGAAGCAGAAAATGTAACATCAGTAGAAATCATCAATCAAATTATAAACGAAGTAGAGGTACCTTAGAATTAGCTCTTAGCTCTTAGCATTTAGCAATTAGCCAACAGCAAAACGCAAAAAGCCAACAGCTTACAACAATGGATACAAAAGAAATACTTAAGAAAGTTCGTAAAATAGAAATTAAGACAAAACGTTTGTCTAATGATATTTTTGGGGGAGAATATCATTCTTCCTTTAAGGGGCGAGGTATGACTTTTTCTGAAGTTAGACAATACCAATTTGGAGATGATGTTAGAACCATAGATTGGAATGTTACAGCGCGTTACAATGAACCTTACATTAAGGTTTTTGAAGAAGAACGTGAACTAACAATGTTATTGATGGTAGATGTATCTGGTTCAGAATTTTTTGGCACTACTAATCAATTTAAGAAAGATACCATTACAGAAATTGCTGCAACTTTAGCGTTTTCTGCAACTCAGAATAATGATAAAGTTGGGCTAGTTTTATTTTCTGATGACATAGAACTTTACATACCACCAAAAAAAGGTAAAAGTCATGTACTAAGAATTATTAGAGAATTAATTGAGTTTAAGCCTAAAAGTAAAAAAACCAATATTGCTGTAGCCTTAAAATTTTTATCTAGTGTTTTAAAAAAGAGAGCAATTGTTTTTATGTTGTCTGATTTTATGGATGATAATTATGAAAAAACAGCAAAAATTGCTTCGAAAAAGCACGATTTAACTGGTATTAGAGTGTATGATAAACACGATGAGGAAATTCCTAATTTAGGAATGGTACTTATGTTAGATTCAGAAACTGGTGCTATTCAATACGTAAATACATCCTCTAAAATAACTAGAAATAATTATAAAGCTAATGCTTTACGATTAACAGATTATTATACCAATACTTTTCAAAGAAGTGGAGCAGGTACAATAAATACTAGGGTTGATGAGAGTTACGTAAAAAAATTACTAGGATATTTTAAACATAAAGGAAGGTAAGGCAAGCAATGAAAAAATTTATTTTATACATTTTGTTATTTCTATCTGTAGTTGGGTATACTCAAACCTCTATGGTTAGTAATAGTATAGAAACATCTTCTATTAGAATTGGAGAGCAGTTTAAGTACAAGCTTGTTATTAACGAAACTGAAAATGTAATTTTACCAAAGTTAGCCTTAGAAGGTTTAGAGATAGTAGATTCTGTAAAAACAGATACAATAAACAATCAATTAATACAGAAATATATCTTAACAGGTTTTGATAGTGGAGCCTATTACATACCACAACAACAAGTATTCATTAAAAATCAAGCCTACTTAACAGATTCTCTATTGGTAAATGTAGCTACAGTTGCAGTAGATACAACTCAAATTAAAAAATACCCAATAAAAACGATTAAAAAAGAGCCTTATGTGTTTGATGACTTTAAGGTATATATCTATTTGCTTATTGCAGCATTATTAATCATAGGTTTTTGGATTTACTGGTTTGTAATTAGAAAAATAAAAACAGAAGAAGAAGAGGCAACTTATAGAGCGTTACCTCCTTTCGAAGAGGCTATGTATAAATTAAATGAGCTTGACGAAAAATTATTGTGGCAGAATAATAAAACTAAGCAATATTACAGTGAGCTTACAGAAATTATTCGTGGTTATATTGAGCGTGAATTAAATGTGCCAGCTTTAGAAAAAACGTCAGATGAAATTATAGCAACATTAACTGATTTTCATTCTAACGAAAGCATAAGAACTTCTAACGATGCTATTAAAAAGTTAAAAGCATTATTTCAAGAAGCAGATTTAGTGAAATTTGCAAAATCTAAGCCATTGGCCATTGAAATTGAAGAGGATAGAAGAGATGTAGAAGCCATTCTTAGTGACTTAAAACCTAAAATTATTAGCAAAGATGATGAATTGGAGTAATTTTGAGTTTTTAAATCCAGCGTTTTTATGGTTGTTAATATTAATACCATTATTAGCGGTTTGGTACTTCTTTGTGCGCAAAAGAGATGCAGCAGTGTTAACAGTGCCAAGTACTAAAGGTTTTAAAACTAAAACTTCTTTTTTAGCAAAGTTAAAACCAGTTTTGTACGTTTTAAGGTTGTTAGCTTTAGTAGCCATAATAGTTGCGCTTGCAAGACCTAGAAATGTTTCTGTTAGTAAAAGAACAAAAACAAATAGAGGTATAGACATTGTTATGGCTATTGATGTTTCTGCTAGTATGTTAGCCAGAGATTTAAAACCAAACAGGCTAGAAGCACTTAAAAAAGTAGCTGTAGATTTTGTAGATAGAAGACCAAATGATAGAATTGGTATTGTAGTTTATGCTGGTGAAAGCTTTACACAAACACCAATTACTAGCGATAAAACTATCGTAAAAAGAACCATAAATCGTTTACAATGGGGTCAATTAGAAGGAGGTACAGCAATTGGTATGGGTTTAGGTTCTGGTGTTAATAGACTAAAAGATAGTAAAGCCAAAAGCAAGGTTATTATATTACTAACAGATGGTGTAAATAATGCAGGTAATATAGACCCAACAACTGCAACAGAATTAGCTAAAGAACTAGGTATTAAAGTGTATACAATTGGAATAGGTACAAATGGTATGGCTGATTTTCCTTGGAGCAAAGACCCAAGAACAGGTATGCTAAACTTTAGAAAGCAACAAGTGCAAATAGATGAAGATTTACTAAAAAATATAGCAGAAGAAACACAAGGAAAATATTTTAGAGCTACAGACAACACCTCATTAAAAGAAATTTATGATGAAATTGATGCGTTAGAAAAAACCAAGATTGAAGAATTCAAATACTATAATTACCAAGAAATGTATAGAGATTTGGTATTCTTAGCTTTGGGTTTATTGTTGTTAGAATTTTTATTAAGAAACACAATATTTAAGAGTTTTATATAAATGTATAGACTAGAAGAACCAATTTATTTTTATGCGTTAGTAATCATGCCAGTTATGATTGTAATCTACTTGTTGGTTTTATGGTGGAAAAGAAGAACTCAACGTAAATTCTCTAACCCAGAATTATTACAGAAGATAGCACCAAATTCGTCAGTTTTTAAATCTACTTTAAAGTTGATTATGTTGTTATTAGGAATATCGTTTTTAATAATTTCTTTGGTAAATCCTAAAATGGGCTCTAAGTTAAAAACTGTAAAAAGAGAAGGTGTAGATGTTGTTTTTGCTTTAGATGTTTCTAAAAGCATGTTGGCAGAAGACATTGCACCAAACAGATTAGAAAAGGCAAAACAAATTATTTCTAAAATAATCGATAAATTAGGTTCAGATAGAGTTGGTGTTATTATCTATGCTGGTAATTCTTATCCGCTATTACCAATTACAACAGATCATGCAGCTGCAAATATGTTTTTGCAAAATGCAAATCCAGAAATGGTATCAAGTCAAGGAACAGCTATTAATGAAGCTCTGGAATTGGCTAAAACTTATTATAATAATGATGAGCAAACAAACCGTTTTTTAATCATTATTTCAGACGGAGAGGACCATCAAGAAGAAACTAAGCAAGTAGCACAAAATTTATCTAATGAGGGGGTAAAAATATACACTATAGGCGTAGGAACAGAAAAAGGAGGCCCAATACCAATGCGTTTAAATGGTGCTATGATTGGGTATAAAAAAGATAATAAAGGCGAGACTGTTATTACTAGATTAAATGCAGATGTTCTAAAAGACATCTCTGATGCAGGCAATGGTAAATATGTAAATGGTAATATTACAGAAAAACCTGTAGCAACAATTTCTGATATTATAGCAAACGCTCAAAAAAATGAGTTTGAAACCAAACAGTTTTCAGATTATAAAGACCAATTTCAATGGTTTTTAGGAGCGGGTTTGATTTTTTTAATTTTTGATGTTTTCTTATTCGATAAGAAGACTAGATGGGTAAAAAAGATTGATTTATTTAATGAAGAACGTTTAAATGAGAAATAATATGAAAACATATTTAAAAATAGGAATACTTTTTTTAATGTTGTTTTCTATCAAAGAAACAACAGCTCAAAAAGACTCTACTGCATTGCAACGTAAAGCAAGAAGTATGGTTAGACAAGGAAATGCCTTGTATCAAAAAAAGCAATTTACCGATGCTTCTGTGGCCTATAAAAAAGCGTTAAGTAACAGTTCTTATTATGATAAAGCAAGTTACAATTTAGGAAATGCGTTATATAAAAATAAAAATTATAAAGAAGCTTTACCTCAATATGAATTAACCGCAAAAACTGCTGAAGATAAATTTACAAAAGCGCAAGCCTATCATAACATTGGAAATGCTCATATGGAAACTAAAAATTATCAAGGAGCAGTAGATTCCTATAAAAATGCACTGCGAAATAACCCAGCAGATGACGAAACGCGTTACAATTTAGCTGTAGCTCAGCAATTATTAGATAAAGAAAATCAGCAAAATAAAGACGATAAAAATAAGGATAACAAAGACAAGAAAGATCAAAAAAATCAAGATAAGGATAAGAAAAACGATAAAAATAAGGATCAAGATAAGGACAAGAAAGAAGGTGACGATAAGGACAAGAAAGATGATAAAGATGGTGAAGGAGATAAAGACAAAAAACAAGATCCTAAAAAAGACGATAAAAAAGACCAAAATAAAAAGCCTAAACCTCAACAAGGAAAAATGTCTCCTCAGCAAATTAAGCAGTTACTAGAAAGCTTAAATAATGAGGAAAAGAAAACGCAAAAGAAAATGAATGCGAAAAAGGCAAAAGGCAAAAAAACCAAACAAGAAAAAGATTGGTAAAACCAACAATTTAGAAAGACGATGAAGTTGAGATTTTACATATCACTATTCATAACCCTATGCACACTATCTATTGCTGCGCAAAAAGCAGAATTAAGTGTTGCTGTGAGTAAAAATAAGTTAGGGTTAAACCAGCGTTTACGAATTGAATACTCTATAAATAAACAAGGTGCAGATAATTTTAAAGCACCAGATTTTACAGGATTTAGCGTTATTCAAGGGCCAAGTCAATCTGTTAGTCAATCTTGGATTAATGGTAAAGTAAGTTTTTCACAATCTTACTCATATATTTTAAAACCAAAAAGACAAGGAGAATTAATAATAAAGCCTGCAAGCATTAACATTAATGGCGGAACAATAGATTCAAAAATGATGAAAATTATTGTTACAGAGCCTATTGCAACTCCGGAAAACCCTAATGATCCAGATTATATTGCAGCGCAAAATATTCATTTAGTTGCAGAGGTGTCCAAATCTAGACCATATGTTGGTGAGGGTGTTTATGTAGAATACAGATTATATGTTAGCGAAAATATAAGTGTGTACGACACCTCTGTAACAGAGGCTCCACAGTATAATGGTTTTTGGAATCAGGAAATTAAAATAAACGGTTTCCCCGTTAAAATGGGAAAATATAATGGAGAAAACTATAGATATATTGTCCTCCAAAAAGCATTATTGATTCCTACAAGAACGGGTAAACTAACAATAGAACCAATGAAAATGGATATTGTAATTGGTGTACCAACAGGTAGAGCTGATTTCTTTGGAAATATAATTACTAAGAATATTAAAAAAGATTTTTCTTCAGTTAAAAAAATAATCCAGCCTAAAAGCCTTCCTTTAGAAGGTAAGCCAGAAAATTTTACAGGTGCTGTTGGGCAATTTAATTTTGATGTTAGTTTAAGTAAAGATATTTTAAAAGCGAATGAATCATCAGAAATAAAAGTAGCAGTAAATGGTAGAGGAAACTTAAAGTTGTTTGAGTTACCAGCTGTAAAAACTCCTAAAGAATTAGAAACTTATCAACCAGAAAGAACAGAAAGCGTAAGAATAACAAGTAATGGTTTATCTGGGTCTTTTTCAGATACGTATACTGTAGTACCACAATACAAAGGGAAATATAAATTACCAGACATTTCTTTCTCTTATTTTGATCCTAAAGCAAAAAAATATAACACTATAAATACAGATGATTTATATGTAGATGTTTTAGAAGGTAAAGAACTAATTACAACTACAGATAACACAAGTCCTCAACAGAAAAATGTAGTTTCTTCTGGAAAAAGTTTTAGATACATACAAACTAAAACCGATTTAGAAGTTAAAGATGATAGCGATTTCTACCAATCTTATGTATTCTATATTCTTTTAATTTTATCACTATTATTCATTCCATTAGCTATTATAATTGGTAAAAACAATCAAAAGAGAAGAAGTGATGTTGTTGGTTTACGCTTAAGAAAAGCAGAAAAATTAGCTAAAAAATACCTGTCAGCAGCTCAAAAGCAATTGGGTAAAAAAGAGGCTTTTTATGAAGCTTTAGAGCGTGCTCTACACAATTATTTAAAAGCGAAATTAGGTGTTAAAATTAGTGATATTAGTAAAGAAAACATCACCCAAATTTTACAGAAAAGAAACATTAATGATGCAACTATAAAACAATTTATAGATGTTTTAAAAGCATCTGATTTTGCAAGATATACGCCTGTTACAGATACAGAAATGAAACAAGAGTATGAAAGAGCTAAACAAGTAATTATTGAATTAGATAAACAGTTATAAGATGAAGAAAATCCTATTTTTATTACTGCTAGTTACTCAGGTGTTTTATGCTCAAGATGAGCAAAATATTTTTAGTTCTGCTAATGAAATGTACAAACAGCAGAATTATGAAAAAGCTATTGAATTTTACAAAACGTTAGAAAGTAACCATTTAGTTTCTTCTGAATTATTTTATAATCTAGGGAATGCACATTATAAATTGAATCAGGTTGGTCCTGCAATTTTTTATTACGAAAAGGCACTACAAATCGATCCAGACAATGAAGATGTAAAAAACAATTTAGTTTTTGCTAAGAGGTTAGCTTTAGATACTATAGAAGAATTGCCAAAAACCTTCTTTCAAAAAATAAAAATAAATTATATTCAAAAACTATCATACAATGAGTGGGCTATAGTAGTTGTTTCTTTTGCAATTTTAGGTAGTATTTTATTTTTACTTTTCTATTTTTCTAATAGACCAGGTACAAAAAGATTTTTCTTTGTTATAAGTATGCTTAGTTACCTCTTTTTAATTATTGCCTTCTTTATTACATTTAACCAACATTCTCTAGCAAATAACAACAAAATTGCTATTGTTTTTGCAGAAGAAACAGAGGTGATGAATGCGCCAACCCTAAATTCAGAAGAGCTATTTACCTTGCATGAAGGTACTAAGGTCACTGTTTTAGATACTATAGATAACTGGAAAAAAATTAAGTTAGCAGATGGTAAAATTGGCTGGATTGTAGCTAACGAAATTAAAGAGTTAGACGAAATATAATTTTTAAATTCACTTAAAAATTTTTTTTTCTCACTATATTGCATTGTTTCCTTAAAACGAAGCAAAATCAATCAATAAAAAATTTCTCTCGTTTTTATCAGTGAAAACGAGTTCAATTAATACAAAGTAAAATTTATGTTTAAGCATTTAAAGAGTGACTTACCTGCAAGTGTTGTAGTGTTTTTTGTGGCATTGCCACTTTGTTTAGGTATAGCATTAGCAAGTGGTGCTCCCTTATTTTCTGGTTTAATAGCAGGTATTGTTGGTGGTATTGTAGTTGGTGCGTTATCTGGTTCTAAAATTGGTGTTAGTGGACCTGCTGCAGGTCTAGCAGCAATTGTTTTAACAGCAATTGGTACCTTAGGTGGTTATGAAAACTTTTTAGTAGCTGTAGTTATTGGAGGTGTAATTCAGTTAATTTTCGGAATTTTAAAAGCAGGTATTATTGGTTATTATTTTCCATCGTCTGTAATTAAAGGAATGTTAACAGGTATTGGAATTATAATTATTCTAAAGCAAATACCACACTTTTTTGGGTATGATGCAGATCCTGAAGGAGATTTTGCTTTTTTTCAAGTAGATGGAGAAAATACATTTTCTGAAATTTTTAAATCAATAAATAACATAAGTTTAGGTTCTGCAGTAGTTGGTATTGTTGGTCTTGGGATTTTAATTTTATGGAGTAATGTCTTATCAAAAAAAGGAAAGATTTTTCAATTAATTCAAGGGCCATTAGTAGCTGTAGTTTTTGGCATTGTATATTATATACTTACAGATTCTACCTCTAAATTTGGGATTAGTTCAGAGCATTTAGTAAGTGTTCCAGTTCCTGATAGTTTCGATTCATTTTTGGGTCAATTCAGTTTTCCTAATTTTGCAGCAATTACAAACCCTCAAATTTGGGTAGTTGGTTTTACAATTGCATTAGTAGCAAGTTTAGAAACACTTTTATGTGTAGAGGCTACAGATAAATTAGATCCGCATAAAAATGTAACACCAACAAATAGAGAATTACTAGCTCAAGGTACAGGTAATATTTTGTCTGGTTTAATTGGTGGTTTACCTGTAACACAAGTAATTGTAAGAAGTTCTGCCAACATTCAATCTGGAGGTCGAACTAAATTATCAGCCATATTTCACGGTTTTTTATTGTTGATTTCGGTAATCTTAATACCAACATTATTAAATAAAATTCCACTTTCTGTTTTAGCAGCAATCTTATTAATTGTTGGTTATAAGTTAGCAAAACCAGCATTATTCAAAAAAATGTGGGATTTAGGGTGGAAACAATTTATTCCATTTACAGTAACAGTTGTAGGTATTGTATTTACAGATTTACTTGTAGGTATTGCTTTAGGTTTAGCAGTGGGTATTGTTATTATCCTTATCAAAAGTTTCCAAAACTCTCACTTTTTGCACATAGAAGATAAAAGTGATGGTAAAAACCGTATTAAAATGACGCTTGCAGAGCAAGTAACTTTCTTCAATAAGGGAGCTATTTTAAATGAATTAGACAGTTTACCAGAAAATACTTATTTAGAGTTAGATGTTAGAAAAACCATTTATTTAGATAATGATATTATAGAGATTTTAGAAGACTTTGCAGTAAAAGCAAAAGAAAGACACATTGATATTAAAATAATCTCTGAGAGAGGAATTGTAGATAATCCAGAAAGTTTTATAGAATTCTTTAAATTGGAAAAAAAATCATAAAATAACATGAGAAATACAGCCATAAATAAGCAATTACAAGACAATTTAACTCCAGATGATGTTTTAACAGATCTATTAGCAGGTAATGAACGTTTTATCAATAATGAGTTAGAAGAGGTTTCGCATTTAGATTTAGTACAACAAACTACTACTGGTCAATACCCAAAAGCAGTTGTGCTTTCTTGCATAGATTCTAGAGTTCCTGTAGAGCAAGTTTTTGATCAAGCAATAGGTGATGTTTTTGTAGCTAGAGTTGCTGGTAATTTCGAAAATGAGGATATTTTAGGTAGTTTAGAATACTCATGTGCAGTTGCTGGAAGTAAACTAGTTTTAGTATTAGGTCATGAAAGTTGTGGCGCTGTAAAAGCTGCTTGTGATGATGTTAAATTAGGTAACATTACACATTTATTAGCCAATATTATGCCAGCTGTAAAAAAATCAGCAAAAGAAATAGATGGTGATAATACTTCTGCAAATCCTAAATTTGTCGCAAAAACGGTAGAGAATAATGTGCTTTTAACAATTGATAGAATTAGAGAACGAAGCGAAATTTTAGCAGATTTAGAAAGTTCTGATGCTGTTAAAATTGTAGGAGGAGTATACTCTTTACAAACAGGTAAAGTAACAATGTTGTAATAAGAACATCCAATATTATAATAAAAGTTAAGTTTTAAACTCGGCTTTTTTTGTGGCTGATATTTAAGCTTTAATAAACTTTAAAGAAGGATTCTCTTCATCCATAATTGCAGGAATTAAGGTTGGTACAATAGATTTAATAGGATAAAATAGTACAGACTCATCTAACATTTCTTCATCAACAAAAGGAATAGTTTTATTAAACTTCTCAAAGAATAAAAAAAGTACGCTTAAAATTAAAGACCATTTTAAGGCTCCAAAAATGGCTCCAAGAATTTTATTTAACAAACCCAAAGCAGTAATGTCTGCTAACTTTGTAAGTAATTTTCCAACGAAAATAATGGCCAAAACAACTGCTAAAAAAGTAACAGCAAATGCTACAATTTTATTTGTTTGATGAGACCATTCTAAAACAGAGTCATTTAACGCATATTCTATATAGTAAGAATAGTGAATGGCACAAAAAACGCCAGCAACTATAGCAACCAATGATGCAATTGATGCAAAAAGACCACTCATAAAACCCCTTACAGCTGCAAAAAGTAATATGACAATAATGATAATATCAATTACATTCATGGTTTATAATTTGTGTAAATCTACAGTATATTTTATCAAATTAAAAATGCACATTGTATCTTTACATTTTAATATCAAAAATGACAAAAGAGAATACTTTAAAAGCAAAATGGAGTCTTTTAGTAAGCAAACTATCTGAAGATTTTGCAGATGGAGATGACCTAAATGTAGATGGTATTATTTATTTAATAGGTGTTCAAGAATTAGGGCAAGGTCATAGAACGTTTAAAAAAGACGAAAAAATGAACCTAATGCACATTGCTATTTGCAAGTTATTAGAACCTTATGGTTATTATGAATTCGATTATTTTGATGATGATGGTTGGCCTCATTATAAAATACTTACAGATTTACCGAATTTAAAACCAGGTGAACAAACTGTATTAATGAAAGAAGCTATTGTTACCTATTTTGAGGCTTTAGACTACTTTTAAACCTTAGGTTACACTCATTTTACGAATCATAACAGAGAAAATTTTAGGCATCCAACGTTTTACGTAAACGCCCAACTTTTCTATGGCTCCAGAAATATAAACTTCTTCTTTTTTATCCTTTATAGCTTTAGTCATCAACTTTGCAAATCGATCTGGCTTAATACCATTTGCTGTGGCGTTATCCATTTTATTTTGTGGAGAACCATCACCAGTTAGTGCATTTTTAGAAATATTTGTATTTACAAAACCAGGGCATACTAAGGTTACAGCTATATTATCATTAAAATGTTCTGCTCTTAAACTATCATAAAAACCATGTAATGCATGTTTACTGGCAGCATAACTAGATCTTAAAGGTGTACCTATTTTACCAACAATACTTGTGGTTATCACAAATTGTCCACTTTTATTAGCAATAAAATGGGGTAACAAAGCCTTAGCTAAAGCTACGTTTCCTAAATAGTTGATATCCATAATTCGTTTATCAACCTGAATATCGGTATCTATTACTAAAGAGCGCTGACTTATTCCTCCATTATTTACAAGAATATCAATTTTACCAAATGCAGCAATGGCTTCTTTTGTAACAGGTTTCAAATTGGTAAAATCTTCTAAATCTAAAGGAATTACCTTAACTTTATTAGAGTTTTTACAAGCGTTTTTAACCAATTCTAAATCTTGCTTTTTTCTAGAAGATAAAATTAATTGCGCTCCTTGCTTTGCTAATTCTATGGCTAATGCTTTTCCTATTCCAGAGGATGCTCCAGTAACCCAAATTGTTTTATCAGAAAAGCTCATAAGTATATATTTATACGTTACAATATACCTATTTAAAAAGAGAAATAGTATTTTTGGAATGCTTCTTGAAAAAAATTACACAAACGTAAACTAATTAATATGCTAAAGAAATTACTGCCATTATTGCTATTTGCGACTTCATTTATGTATGCTCAACATTCTGTAAAGGGTGTAATGAGTCCTAAATTGGAATCTGACTGGTTAATTTTATACAAGTTAGAAGGTACAAAACAGGTATTTGTAAATAACACAAAAATTAAAACTGATAGTACTTTAATTGGAGGAAAGCAAGAAGCAGTTGGAAGGTTTGAATTTCAGCTACCAGCAACTGCAAAACCTGGTGTTTATAGAGCAAATTATAAATTAGAAGGCGCAGGTTTTGTCGATTTTTATTACAATAACGAAGACGTTACCTTTATTTTTAATCCAGAGTATCCACAAGAATCTATAGCCTTTTCAGATAGTGAAGAAAATAAATTGTATCGTAATTATTTAGGTGATATTTCTAAGGCACAGCAAAGCTTGGATAGTATTCAGGTTGCATTTTTACAAGATCCAAGTTTAAACTTAGCAGATGTATATAAAAGTGCTTATAGCAATTTAAATAAGGTACAAGTGAAATACGATAAGCTTACAAAAAACAGATACATAGCTCCAGTAATTAGTGCTAGTTTAAGGGTGAACTCACCAACAATTTTAAATTCGGTAGATGCGTATTTATCAAGTATAAAAGCAACTTTTTTTGAGCGTTTAGATTTTTCTAACAAAACCTTAAGAAACTCTTCTTTTCTTACCAACAGAACTTTAGATTACATATTTTATATTAATTATTCAGATGATTTAGTAGAGCAGCAGAAATTATATAAGAAGTCTGTTAACACTGTTCTTTCTAAAATTTCTAATAAAAGCTACAAGAGAGATATTATAGTGTTTTTGGTAGATCAATTTGAGGCTTCTAAAAATATAGAAATTATCGATTTCTTAATTAAAGAATATTATAGCAAGCTTCCTGTTGCTTTGCAAGATGCGAAGTTTAAGAAAGAAAAAGAGGCTTTGTTTGCCACAGAAATTGGTAGAATTGCTCCAGATTTTTCCTGGACAGAAAATGGAAGAGGATTTAAACTTTCTACTTTAAATGATGCAAATCATTATGTGTTGGTATTTTGGAGTACAAGTTGTTCTCATTGCTTAAGGGAAATTCCTCAGTTGCATAGGTATATGAAACCCAAATCGAATATTAAAGTAGTAGGGTTTGCGTTAGAAAAAGAAGCTTCTATTTGGCAAACGTATACCAAAGCAAATTTAAAAGGGTGGCATAATGTGTTGGGTTTAAATAAATGGGAAAATAAAACTGCAAGAATTTATCAAATAAATGCAACCCCTACCTATATTATTTTAGATAAGAATAAAAAGATTGTTGCTAAGCCAAACGATATCAATGATGTAAAAACATTTGTAGAGAAACTCTAAAAATGCAAAAATGCATCTTCAAGGTGTTCTATCTTGGTTTCTTTTTTATTGGTGATAATAGCAATAATATCAAAACGTACTTCTACATCTAAATCACTATTGGTAACATAAAAATCTATTGCAGATGTCAGTAGTTTTATTTTTTTGGGATTTACAGAGTCTTGAGGGTTTCCAAAATATGCTGAGGTTCTGGTTTTAACTTCTACAGCAATAAGAATATCATCTTTTTGGGCAATAATATCTACTTCAGCCTTTAAATACCGATAGTTCTTTTCAAGAATTTTATAGTTATTTTTTAGTAAAAAATTGATAGCTAATTGCTCTCCTTTTTTACCAAGTTCATTATGTTGTGCCATAATGTGAATTTACAAATTAATGCCTATTTTTAAGGCATGAATTTTCCTTTTGGTTTTGGACAAAAAAGCTCATTACTTTTAATCTTCTTTTTTCATGGTATTGTATTTTCATTCTTACTATTAAGAAAAGGATTTTTATACAATAATAAACCCAGTAAATGGTTAAGTTTTTTGCTGTTCTTGTCTGCGATGTATATTGCTCCATACATGCTAGGTTACGCTAGTTGGTATACTAAAACAGTTGCTAGAGAAATTTTATTTTTTGTGCCTTTTATGCAGGTATTATTAATAGGTCCAGTTATTTATTTTTATACTAAAAATTTGTTGAATCCTTCTTTTAAAATTGATAAAAAAAATCGTTTACATTTTATACCAGCTTTATTTTATTTAGTGTAGAGTTTAGTTGTTTTTATTACAGATAAACTTATTCTAGACGAATTTTATTTTTATGCAGATGGTAGAGACAAAGATTTAGCCAATTGGTATCAAACAGTAGGAGTAATATCTATGTCTTATTATCTAATATTAAGTTTAAAGCATTATTCAACTTATGAGAAGTTAGTTTTTGATAAAGTTAGTTTTGCAGATTCTATTTTATTTCAATGGATTCAAAACTTTTTAATTGCCTTTTTATCGATTATTATTTTAAGAGTTTTATTGTTTGTTTTAAATCCAGAATGGGGTGAGTTTGGCAGTCAATTTTGGTACTATATTGTATTTTCCTTTGTTGTGTTTTACATCTCTATTAATGGGTATGCAAACGCGGTTAAAATGTCTTTTTTTAATGATGTTAATTCAGAAAATGTAAATGTATTTTCTGAATTAGAAATTGATGATAAACCAAAACAAGAAACTATAAACCAAAAGGAATTTGACCTTTGGAAAGAAAAAATTCTGCAATTAATTAAGGTTGATAAAATTTACGAAAACCCAAAACTCACACTTTCTGATGTTTCAAAATGCTTAGAAACAAACCCTAAAACAATTTCAAATAGTATCAATTCAGGATTTGACATGAATTTTAATGACTTTATTAACCATTATAGAATTGAGGCTGTAAAAGAAAAATTAAAAGAAGGAGCACATAAAAAATCAACTTTATTAGGTATTGCTTTTGATTGTGGGTTCAATAGCAAAGCGACTTTTAACAGGGCTTTTAAAAAAAGCACATCATTCTCACCTAAAGGTTATTTGCAAAATTTATCATAGAATTTGGTGTCAAATCAAGATTTGAAGCGCTTCAACTTCCATATTCTTAAATCTTTGCATCTAAATAAACACATCTTTATGAAAATTTCCATCTCATTTGTATTCTTATTTTTATCAATAATCGCATTTACTCAAAATGCTCAAATTTCAAAAATAGATTCCATTGTAAATTCAAAAATTAAATCAACAGCTCCTGGTTTAATGGTGGGTATTGTAAAAGATGGAAACATTATTTATCAAAAATATCGTGGACTTGCTAATTTAGAACATCAAGTAAAAATCAGTGAAAAAACAAGATCAAATATTGCATCAACAGCAAAACAATTTACGGCGTTAATGATTTTACAATTGTCTTTTGAAGAAAAATTAAATTTAGAAGATGATATCAGAAAATACCTGCCAACTTTTTATCCAAAAGTAAAAGAAAACATAAAAATTAGACATTTATTAAACCATACAAGTGGTATAAGAGACTATGTAGAGTTGATGAGTTTACAAAAACGAATTTGGTGGAAACAAGTAGGTTTAGATAATGATGATGTTCTGGAATTAATAGAAAAACAAGAAGACTTAGGGTTTAAACCTGGGTCTAGATTTTCTTATAGCAACTCCAATTATAATATACTAGCTAGAATTATAGCGAAAGTAACTGAAGAAAAATTCACTACTTATTCTGATACCTTTTTTAAAGAATTAGGGATGAATTCCACCTCATTTTTAAAAGGATATATGAGAGTAATTCCAAACAAAGCTGCACCATATGCAGATTGGGGTTATGGAGAATTATTTCATTCCATTTCTGTAACAAGAACTGCTGGGGAAGGTTTTTTATACACCACTCTTAAAGACCAATTAACCTTTGAACAAGCTGTTCAAAATGCGAATCATAACAATAATATTTTATTGATTAAGAGTCAGTTATCAATTCCAAATAGTGAAATACAAACGTATGGTTTTGGATTAAAACTAGAAGATAGATTAGGAAGAAAAACGGTGTATCATGATGGAGTTACTAACGCTTATCATGCACAAATTCTTCGTTTTCCAGAAGAAAAACTATCTGTATTTATAATGAGTAACAATGGTAATATTAGAAGCGATTTATTAGCTGATGAAATTGCTACTGTTTTATTGCCAAAGCTAAATAAGAAGCCTAAATATGATGCTCGTTTTTATGAAAGTAAGGTTGATAAAAAAAGCCAAATAGTAGGTCAGTATTTGTATCCAAATGAAGATAAATTAGTTAGAATTGTTCAGAAAGATGGAAAAACTTTTTGGAAAGAAGGAACGTATTACAATCTAGAAATGATTGCAGAAGGTGAAAATATATTCAAGTTTGCCAATAATCCAAAATTAAAAGTTGTTTTTTATAATGATAAAATGGTTGAATATTATGTGTCTGGTAAAATTATTGAATATAATAGAAGTAAATCTTTACCAGCCAAATTTACAGACTTTGATAGTTTTGCAGGAAGTTATTATAATCAAGAAATAGACTTAAGTTTTGAACTAAAATTAACCAAAGAAAGTAAAGTGAAATTTATGCTTTCAAACGATGAAAAATGGAAACCTGTTGAAGTGTATAATAAAGTTGATTTATTTACAGATGACAATAAGTTTTTGAAGGTAAAAAGAGATCAATTCAATAGAGTAACAGAAATTTTTTTAACTCATGGAAGAGTAAAAAAATTACGATTTAGGAAAAAATCAAATTTAAAGTTTCAATCAAAAATTAAAACAAAAAATGGCTCAATAAAAGTAACTAAAATAGGCTCTAGAAAAGGCAATTCGTCTCAGATTTTACTTACCAAAAATTATGAGAATGGAAACGAAATATGGTCCCAGCAATTTGGTGGTAAAAGTTATGACAAAGCAAGCTCTATTTTAGCAACTGAAGATGGCTACTTAATTATTGGATCTACTAGTTCTTATGGCAAAGGAAACTATGATATGTTTGTAATTAAAACCGATAAAAAGGGAAAGAAAGTGTGGCAAAATACATATGGAGACTTCTATAATGAATATGGCTATTCAGCAGAAAAAACAGAAAATGGTTATATAATTAAAGGAACCATTCAAAACTGTACCTCAAATTCAGATGTATTTAATAGAACTTGTACAACCAATGTTTGGTTTGTTACTATTGATAAAAACGGAAAAGAGTTGTCTAATAAAGTTTTAGAAGAAATAGAAATCTAATAAAAAGAAAAAATAGATGTTTCTTTAGTAATATTAATTTTTAAAGTTCTCCCAAAAATTAAAGCTCTGTTATCAGCTTCATGGCCTGCTGGAAAATTAAAAATTACGGGTATGTTTTTAGGAACAACATCTAAAATAAGTTGCTCAATAGAACTACCCCATTTTGTAGCGTTTTTCTTAATCAAAGACATGTCACCTATAACTACTGCACTCAAATTTTTAAAATAGCCAGCTCGCTTTAAGCTTTGTAACATTCTATCTATGGCATATTTATATTCACCAATTTCCTCTATAAATAGAATTTTATTATCTGTATGCATTTGGCTTTTTGAGCCTAACATAGAAGCTTGTATTGCTAAATTCCCACCTATCAATTCACCTTCTAAATTTCTTTTGCCTAAGGTTCTATTGTAGCTTGAGTTTTTAATAGAGTAAGATATATCATCTCCAAAAAGAGCAGCTTTAAAACTAGTTATCGTTTTTTCAATTTCTTCTGGTTTTTGTTCAAGACTTGTAGCCATCATTGCATGTAAACTTTGTACACCTAGGTTATTTACATGATTATGAAAGGCAGTAATATCAGAATAACCAATAATCCATTTAGGATTATTCTTAAAGTTTTTAAAATCTAGTGAATCTAAAATTCTTACAGCGCCATAACCACCTCTAGCTGCCCAAATTGCTTTAATAGTTTTATTATCTAAAGCATCCTGAAAATCAGCAGTTCTATCTTCATCAGAACCTGCAAAATGATTGTTATTTTTGTAAATATTCTGTCCAATAACCACATGTAAGCCCCAACTTTCAGCCAGTTGTTTTGCTTTTAAAATGGTGGCTTGTCTATTTTTTAAAATACCTGCAGGAGCTACAATTGCAATAGTATCTCCAACTTTTAGAAAAGGTGGAGTAATCATTTTTTCTTGAGCATGTGTAAACCCAAAGGTTATTAAAAGTAAAAAAATATAAATCTTATTCATCATTTTTATAAATTTTGTGCCAACCCAAACCAAAAGTTAGACCTAAACCAACATATGATCTTTTAGCAATATTTGCATGTAACTTAAACCCAATAGACCTACCAAAACCAGTAGGTTTACCAACAGGGATTAAACCGTAAAAAATTCTAAATCGTTGTTTTTTCTTTTTAAACCAACTAATACCAGCTTCTATAGGAAAACCAACATAATCTATGGTTAAATTATCATTCTCAAAACTTCTGTCATAAGAAGCGTAAGAAATTCCTCCAGAAAAATGATACGAAAATCCGTCCTCTATATATCTTTTTCCATATAATAGTGAGTATTCTGTCATGGTTTCACTTTCTATATTGATTGGAAATATTAAAAAAAAATTAATTTTTTTAATATTGATGACTTGTAATGCTCTAAATGTGAATAGATCATTTTTATTCTGATAATTTATAGAACCACCTACTGCAAACCCTCTAATAAATCCATTTGAGTAACCTAGGCTAAAATCACCAAAAACAATTGGATTTGGTTTTAGGTGTAAGCTATCTAAATTTTCTTGAGCTTTTACCAATGAAAAAATTAGTAAAAAAACAGCAAGTAGTATTTGTTTAAACATTAAAAGGCTATTCATTTATGCATTATAGTGTTTAAAAAACACCCAATGTAAATGTATCAATTTTCAATGGTTTTTAAAACCATGTTTTCGTACTTTTGTACCTTCAAAAATGATTCCAAAAAATTAAGAGAAACACTATGAGTGCTCCAAAAAGATACACAATTACAGCAGCTTTGCCTTATACAAATGGTCCAATTCATATTGGTCATTTAGCAGGGGTTTATGTACCTGCAGATATTTATGCACGTTATTTACGTTTAAAAGGTAAAGACGTAGCTTATATTTCTGGTTCAGATGAACATGGAGTTGCCATACCAATGAGAGCAAAAAAAGAGGGTGTTTCTCCACAAAATATTATAGATAAGTATCATACTATTATTAAAAAATCTTTTGAAGATTTTGGTATTTCTTTTGATAACTACTCAAGAACGTCAGCAGAAATTCACCATAAAACTGCTTCAGATTTTTTTGTTAAAATGTATAATGAGGGTGACTTTATAGAAGAGGTAACTGCACAATTGTATGATGCTGAAGCAGATCAATTTTTAGCAGACAGATTTGTTGTTGGTACTTGCCCAAAATGTGGGTTTGAGGAAAGTTATGGAGATCAATGTGAAAATTGTGGTACAAGTCATAATGCAACAGATTTAATTAATCCTAAATCTGCAATTACTGGTAATGTACCAACCGTAAAAGAAACAAAACATTGGTTTTTACCTTTAGATAAGCATGAAGATTTTTTAAGAAAATGGATTTTAGAAGGGCATAAAAAAGATTGGAAACCAAATGTGTATGGTCAAGTAAAATCTTGGGTAGATGATGGTTTAAGACCAAGAGCAGTAACTAGAGATTTAGATTGGGGAATTCCTGTTCCTGTAGAAGGAGCAGAAGGTAAAGTACTTTATGTTTGGTTTGATGCCCCTATTGGGTATATTTCATCTACCAAAGAATGGGCTGCAAGAGAAGGTAAAAATTGGGAAGATTATTGGAAAAAAGACGATACTAAATTGGTGCACTTTATAGGGAAAGACAACATTGTTTTTCACTGTATTATTTTTCCAAGTATGTTAAAAGCACATGGAGATTATATTTTACCAGATAATGTGCCAGCCAACGAATTTTTAAATTTAGAAGGCAATAAATTATCAACCTCTAAAAATTGGGCAGTTTGGTTGCATGAGTATTTAGAAGACTTTCCAAATCAGCAAGATGTTTTGCGTTATACATTAACTGCAAACGCACCAGAAAGTAAAGACAACGATTTTACTTGGAAAGATTTTCAGGCAAAAAATAATAATGAGTTGGTTGCTATTTTTGGTAATTTTATAAATAGAGTTGTAGTTTTAACGAACAAATATTATTCAGGAATTGTACCTACACCAAATGATTTTACAGAAGTAGATGAGGATGTTTTAGCTGCTGTAAAAGAGTTTCCAAACGTAATAGGTAAATCTGTAGAAAGATATAGATTTAGAGAAGCAAGTCAAGAATTAATGAACTTGGCAAGATTGGGTAACAAGTATTTAGCAGATGAAGAACCTTGGAAAGTGATTAAGGTTGATGAAGAACGTGTACAAACAATAATGTATGTAGCCTTGCAAATATCTGCAGCATTAGCAGTTGTTGCAGAGCCATTTTTACCATTTACATCAACAAAATTAAAAGGTATTTTAAATTTAGAAGCCTCTATTTCTTGGGATGATATTTCTGATAAAAACATTCTAATTGAAGCAGCACATCAAATAAATAAAGGAGAATTATTATTCTCTAAAATAGAAGATAAAACTATTGATGCTCAGTTAGAAAAACTACAAGCGACCAAGTTAGCAAATGAGCAAGAAAATAAAGTAGTTGAGCCTCAAAAAGAAACTGTAGAGTTTGATGATTTCACCAAATTAGATATTAGAATTGGTACCATTTTAGAAGCTGAAAAAGTTGCAAAAACTAAAAAACTGTTGAAACTTAAGGTTGATGTGGGTATAGATACAAGAACCATTGTTTCTGGTATTGCAGAGAGCTTTTCTCCAGAGGCTATTATTGGTCAACAGGTTTCTGTTTTGGTAAATTTAGCACCAAGAAAAATTAGAGGAGTAGAAAGTCAAGGAATGATTTTAATGACAGATACTCCAGATGGTAAATTGGCTTTTGTAGCACCAGAAAAAGCAGTTAAAAACGGTAAAGCAGTGAGCTAATGTTAAAGATAGCACATCATCCTATTTATCATCACCCTTTAAAAGAAGGACATCGTTTTCCTATGATAAAATACAATTTGCTACCTGAACAACTCTTATACGAAGGTACTTGTACTGCTGCCAATTTTTTTGAACCAGAAATACCAGATAACAAGCATTTTTTTGCAGTTCATGAACCAGACTATTTTTTCGATTTATTAAATATTACTTTAGATCAGAAAGCAGCAAGAAAAATAGGTTTTCCTCTTTCTGAGGTACTTATAGAAAGAGAAATGGTAATTGCAGACGGCACAATGAAAGCCTCTGAATTTGCTTTGCAAAATGGAATTGCCATGAATATAGCCGGTGGTACACATCATGCTTTTTCTAATAGAGGAGAGGCTTTTTGTATGTTAAATGACCAAGCTATCGCTGCAAAATACCTTCAGAATAAGAATTTGGCAAGCAAAATACTTATTGTAGATCTAGATGTACATCAAGGAAATGGAACAGCAGAAATTTTTGAAAATGATGCTTCTGTTTTTACATTTTCTATGCATGGTAAAAGTAATTATCCTTTTGTTAAAGAAAAATCAGATTTAGATATTGCTTTAGAAAACGACACAAACGATGTTGAATTTCTCTCGATTTTAAAAAAATCCTTACCTAGATTAATTGTCCAAGAGCAACCAGATTTTATTTTTTATTTATGTGGTGTAGATGTTTTGGCCACAGATAAATTAGGAAAACTTAACATGAGTTTAGAGGGTTGTGCAGCAAGAGATGAGTTTGTTCTGCAAACTTGTTTTGATAAGCAGATACCTGTTATGTGTTCTATGGGTGGGGGTTATTCTAAAGATGTAAATATTGTTGTAGAGGCGCATGCCAATACATTTCGTTTAGCACAAGAGATTTACTTTTAAAATAAAATCTTATTGAAATAATTTTACAGTTTTATATTTATTACCTGGTTTTATTTCTACCAATATTTTTCGTAAACTAATGCTATTTACTTTATACACTTTGATGCCTATATTCCATTTTCTTAAACAACAAGTATTACTAATGGTGTGCTGTATAAATTAAAGTCTGGAAAGGATAAGAAAAATGATAGCATTATATTATCCTAAAACAGTGCTTTTCTTTAATTCTTTAACAAATGGCTGACTGTATAATCTTTGACCTAATGCAGCATTAATAGCATTTGCAATAGCACCACCTGCAGGTGGTAAACCAGGTTCTCCTAAACCTGTTGGTTTTTTATCATTCTCTACAAAATAAACAGCAACAGTAGGTGTTTCTTGCATTCTAATAAGTCTATAGGTGTTAAAGTTTTTGTGCTCTGGCTTACCTTCATTAAACGAAAAATCAGCATACATAGCATGCCCAATTCCATCTAAAACTCCACCTTCAACTTGGTTTTTTGCACCTGTAGGATTCACTAAAACCCCACAATCTACAGCAACTGTTACCTTTTCTATAATAGGATATCCATCCTTTAATGAAATATCTGCAATTTCTGCTACATGTGTATTATGACTATAATAAGCAGCAAAACCTTGGTATAATCCTTCTTTGGTATTACCCCAATTTGCTTTTTCTCTTACCAATTTAATAGTATCTTCCATTCTCTTACCAGAATATTCTATCTTTTCATCAGAAGTGTTTTTTACATTTTGTAATAGATCTAATCTTAGCTGAATGGTATCTACTCCTAATTCATTTGCCAATTCATCAAAAAAGGTTTGTTCTGCAAAGGCTAAGAAATTTGTGTAAGGTGCTCTCCAAGCTCCTGTAGTTATATTACTTGCATGGCTTTCAGTATCTACTTTATAGTTTGGGATACAACCTGCAGGGAAAAAGTTGGTAATAGCACCATACATATTTCCGTTTATGGCAGCCTCTTTTAAGTAATATCCAGAAACTTTACCATCTTTTAAAGAGGCTTTAATTCTATATTTACTCGCAGGTCTATAAGTACCAGCTGTCATATCATCTTCTCTAGAGAAAACCACTTTAATAGGTTGTTTAGCAATGTTTGAAATTTCTGCAGCTTCTAAGGCAAAATCTCCATACAAACGTCTACCAAAACCACCACCCATTCTTGTCATTTCACAATGAATAGTTTCTGGTTTTCTGTTTAGTAATTTTGCAACTCTATTTACGGTCCATTGAGGAGTTTGAATTGGCCCAACTAAATGTACTTTATCTGCAGTAACATCTGCATAAAAATTCATAGGTTCTAAGCAGTTATGAGGTAAAAAAGGAGCATGATAGGTTTTCTCAATTACTTTGTCTGCATCAGCAAAGGCTTTTTTTACATTACCATCTTCTCTTCTTGTAGTAAACTTTTTACCATCTAAAATTTTGGTTAAAATTTCATCATGATTTTTAGTGCTTTCGGGTTTTTCAGATTTCCAATTTGCAGATAATGCTTTCTTACCTTTCATTGCAGCCCAAGTAGAATTTGCTAAAACTGCTATTTTATCACCAAATTTTAGTACATCTATAACTCCATTTACAGCTTTTGCTTTAGCATCATCAAAATCTACTAATTTTTGCCCAAACGCAGGTGGTCTTAAAACAGATGCAATCATCATATTATCTGCTTTATAATCTAAACCAAAGAGTGGTTTACCTGTAATAATTTTATCTATATCGACATTAATAGCATCTTTACCAATAATGGTAAAGTCTTTGGTTTCTTTCAGCTTAACATCTTCTGGAACCTCCAATAAAGCAGCTTCCTTTACAACATCGCCATAATTAAATTCGTCTCCATTTGCGTTGGATATAATTCCTTTAGAAGTTTTTAAAGTAGATACATCTACATTCCATTTAGTGGCTGCAGCATTTAATAGCATTTGTCTTGCAGTTGCTCCTGTTTGTCTTAAGGCATCCCATCCTTGACGAATAGACTGGCTTCCACCTGCAACTTGTCGTGTAAAATTTTTGGTATCTAAAGCACCTTGTTCAACTCTTACTTTGTTCCAATCTGCATCTAGTTCTTCTGCAATAATCATTGGCATAGCTGTTTTTACACCTTGCCCAATTTCTGGGTTTGGAGAAAAAATAGTTACATATCCTTCATCAGAAATTCTAATAAATGCATTAAAATCGTTAAAGTTTAAGCTAGCAATATCTACAGGCATTGTTGCTTCTGGTTTGCAGGCTGTTAAAAAGTTAAATCCTATTAGTAAACCACCACTTGCTAAAGCTGAGGTTTTTAAAAAATTTCTTCTACTAAAATTATCTTTGTTATGTAGTTTCATGTTCTTCAAATTTTAGTGATTACATTTTTTCTGCAGCTACTTTTACTGCTTTTTCTATTCTATTATAAGAGGCACACCTGCAAATATTACCATGCATTGCTTCTCTAATTTCTTCTTCAGATGGATTACTATTTTCGTTTAAAAAAGCAGTTGCTGTCATAATTTGACCTGATTGACAATATCCACATTGAGGTACATCGATTTCTTTCCAAGCTTCTTGAACAGGATGTTTACCATCTTCAGAAAGTCCTTCTATAGTTGTAATTTTCACATCATCTAAAAGTGAAACTTTCATTTGACAACTTCTTACAGCTGTTCCATCTAAATGCACAGTGCAAGCACCACATTGTGCAATTCCACAACCAAACTTTGTACCTACTAAATTTAGTTCATCTCTTAAAACCCATAAAAGGGGAGTGTCTTCATCTGCAGTCACAGATTGATTTTTTCCATTGATATTTAACGTATAGTTTGGCATAGGAAGTGTTTTTAGAATTGGATTTGTAAGTTACAAAAAAATCTAATTGAAAATAATGGCCCCAATAATTTAACAATTCTATAATTTAATTTTCTGAACTATAGAAATCGAAACCTAAGGTTGGTTTGTAGTTGGTATCAAATAAAGTGGCATTATCCCAATGAGATCCTTGGCCCCATCTTTTAGAACAATTGTTAGAAACCCAAGCAGGCTCCCAATAAACTAAACCAGAACCGCCTGCATTTTTTATGGATGTTTTAAGGTCTAATAGATATTTTAATTGCCCAACTTGAGTAGCATCATACCCAGAAATTAAAGCATCTGTTCCTAAAATATTATCTGCATTTAAAAGGCTAAATGGATAGGCTGTTTCTACATTCATTAATTTTTTATTGTAGGTGTCAATTAATCCTTTTAAAACAGGTGTTACATTTTGAATGGTATATTGAGACCAATTAGGGTAATAAGATAAACCAATCCAGTCGAAATCTTTAACCCCATTTTCATTTGCTTCTTTAAACCACCAAATTCCATTCTCTGGCTGAGCAATATGTAGCATAACTTCTATATTCTTATTTTTTGCTGATGATAAATCTCTCACAGCTTTAATACCTTTATTAATTAAGAAGGAGTTTCTAGACCAATCCATAGCATTTGCATTATTATCTTTCTGCAGTATCATCAAATTAATTTCATTACCCATTTGAACCATTTCTGGCACTAGGTTTTTGCGTGATAATTTGTCTAATACTTTATAAGTATAATTATAGATAGAATCTCCTAAAACTGGTAAATTGTCTACAACTGGTAACCAGGCTTTAGGTATTTCTTGTTTTCCAGGATCTGCCCAATCATCTGAATAATGAAAATCTAAAAGTACTTTTGTGTTTGTGTTTTTTGCTCTTTGTATCGTTTTTTCTACATCTTCATAGTTGGAGTAATTGGTCCAAGTTGGGTTGTGCCATAAACGAACACGAACTAAATTATTACCCCCATCAGCAAAAATTTTGAACACGTCTTCTGTACCTCCATCCTTATTTTTATAGTTTACTCCACAGTTTTCCATTTCATTTACGTAAGATAAATCTGCACCTAGATAAAATTCACTTTTAGTTAGTATCTGGTAAAATTGGGACATCTGTATCAGGTTCTTTTTCTGTGGAACATGCAAGTAATATAAAAGATAAAGAAGAAAATAAGAGGTGCCTTAGTCTTTGCTTAATAATAGATTTCATTTTTAGTGCGCTAAATTCCAGGTGAAGTTAGTAAAACTTTTACGGCTCTAAAAAATAAAAGTCTGGATTTACAATCCAGACTTTTTAAAGCTATTTGTTTCCAAGCATTAGTAACTCATTGCAGACAATTTCTGTTACATATCTCTTTTCACCTTCTTTTGTTTCATAGTTTCTACTGGTAAGTTTGCCTTCAATAGCAACTTCACTGCCCTTTTGTAGATACCTTTCTATAATGTCTGCAGTTTTATTCCAAGCTACAATATTATGCCATTGTGTGTCCGTTACTTTTTCACCATTGGCATTTTTGTAACTTTCATTAGTAGCAATAGAGAATTTTGCTAATTTTTTACCACTATCTAAAGTAATGATTTCTGGGTTGTTTCCTAAATTTCCAATTAATTGTACTTTGTTTCTTAACGTACTCATAAGATAAGTTTTTGCGCATCTATTTTTAAATGCAGGTTCATAATTTAATTTATTGTTAAAGGGATACTAAAAGCATTCAGCATTTATAACACTGCAAAGATGTAACACCATCAAAAGTTTATTCGGTTTAAAAGCGCTTACTTTCGGTTGTAAATATTTGTAGTCGTTTGTGATCGAATAAATTATTGTACTTTTACAGTATGGAAAAGAGAAGTTGTTTAGAGTGTGGAGAAGCTGTAAAAGGTAGAGTAGATAAGAAGTTTTGCTCTGATTATTGTAGGAATGCCTACAATAATAAAGTAAATAAAGACAGTAAAAACTTGATTCGAAATATTAATAATCGACTTCGAAAAAATTATAAAATATTATCCGATTTAAACGTTTCAGGTAAAACCAAAGTAACAAGAACCAAATTATATGATAAAGGTTTCGATTTTCAATTTTTTACCTCTATTTATAAAACAAAAACAGGTAACACCTATTTTTATGTCTATAATGAAGGTTATTTGGCCCTAGAAAACGAAATTTTTTTATTGATAAGAAAAGAAGCTTAACACTATTTCCAAGTATTTCCCTTTACTTTAATTGCTGCTTTTAAAACATCTTTTTGACTTAATTGCCCTATTAACTTTCCATTATCACAAACAGGAAACCTTCTTCTATGTGAGCTAATGAATTTAAAAGCGGCATCAAAAATATTCATGTCTTTATCTATAGTATCTACATCTGTAACCATGTATTTACCAACTGTATTATTTGTGTCAGAAGGCATGTTGTAATACTTACTTTCAGAGATATGTTTTATACAATCTGTTTCAGAAATAATACCAATTAATTGATTGTTATCATTCACAACTGGGCCTCCAGAAATTTTATTTTTAATCAATAAAGAAATAACATGATCTAAAGAATCTTCTGCTTTAAATGTTATTAATTTAGTAGTCATGTAGTCAGAAACTAAAATTTGTTCTTCGTTCTTATTTTGAGACTCATCTCTTTTGCCTTGAAAGCTTTTAATACCCATTTTAGTTAGTTTTTTGGTTTCATCTAAAATTACAGATTTTTCCTTCTTATACAACATTTAACAAAAGTTTTTTTTATTTCTTACATTTATAAAAACTTAACAATCAAATGAAAAAGACGTCTTCCTTAATTTCTTTCTTGATAATCATTGGAGTAATTTATTGGAGTTTTTATGATTTAAAACCTAGTTTGTCTGAAGAAAAAGTATTAGAACAGAAGGGCTTTTATTTAAGCAATGCTTTACATCATTTAAAAAATATAAGTACAAAAACTCACTTTGTGGGGTCTACAGAACATAAAAATGTACAGAATTATATTGTTACAGAATTAGAAAAATTAGGGTTAGAAGTTAGTGTGCAAATGCAAACTGCAATTAATAAAAAATGGGTTGCAGGTACAGCTACAGAGAATATTTTAGCAAGAATTAAAGGGTCGGAAGAAGGTAAGGCTTTACTACTTTTAACGCATTACGATTCTAGCCCACACTCTTCTTTAGGAGCAAGTGATGCAGGTTCTGGAGTAGTTGCAATCCTGGAAGGTGTAAGGGCTTTTTTAGAGGATGGAGCTACACCTAAAAATGATATTATCATCTTAATTTCTGATGCTGAAGAGTTAGGGTTATTAGGTGCACAAGTATTTGTAGATCAACATGATTGGGCAAAAGATGTTGGTTTAGTTTTAAATTTTGAAGCTAGAGGTAGTGGAGGGCCTAGTTATATGTTGATGGAAACTAGCGGTAAAAACAGCAAATTGCTAGCTGCTTTTTTAGCGGCAGAACCAAATTTTCCTGCAGCAAACTCTTTAATGTATAGCATCTATAAAAAATTACCAAATGATACAGATTTAACCGTTTTTAGAGAAACTGGAGATATAAATGGTTTCAATTTTGCTTTTATAGATGATCATTTTGATTATCATACAGCACAAGATTCATACGAACGTTTAGACAGAGAAACACTAATGCATCAAGCAGATTATTTAATGACCTCATTAAATTATTTTGCAAATTCAGATTTAGAAAATTTAAGTTCAGATGAAGATTTAGTTTATGTAAATTTTCCAATTATAAAAATATTAACCTTTCCCTTTGCTTGGGTAACATTTTTGGTAATTGCATCTATTTTTGTTTTTCTAATCTTGCTATTTTTTGGTTTTTCTTTAAATAGAATAAAGGGTAAAGAAGTTCTCTTAGGATTTATTCCGTTTTTTGGTTCTGTAATTTTATGTGGACTACTTTCTTATTTTGGATGGGAATTGTTAAAAATAATTCATCCTCAGTATAATGATATGCTTCATGGTTTTACTTATAATGGTTATGGTTATATGGCAGCATTTATTTGTTTAAACCTATTTATTACTTTTAAGTTCTATAGCTATTTTTCAAAATTTGATAAGCCTACAAGTTTGTTAATTGCTCCAATTTTTATGTGGATGATCATTTGCTTTATTATAGCAATTACCTTAAAAGGAGCAGGCTTTTTTATCATACCTGTATTTATTGCTTTACTAATTTTGGGTTTATCAATATTTACAAACCTAAAATCTGGCTTTAAATCTATTTTATTTACGCTCTTATCTATACCAACCCTTTATATATTTTCACCTTTAGTACAAATGTTTCCTGTAGGTTTAGGTTTAAAAATGTTAGTAATAAGCGCCGTTTTTATTGTTTTAATTTTTGGGTTGGTTGTACTTTCTTTCAATCATAAAAAAACAGGACTTATTGTAAAGCTGAGTGGTTTATTGTGTGTTGTTTTCTTTGGATGGGCCACTTATAATAGCGGATTTTCTATAGATAATAAAAAGCCAAATAGTCTTGTTTACATTCAAAACTCTAACGATTCTTCAGCCTATTTTGGCACTTATAATAAAACCTTAGATGCATTTACCAGTCAAGTTTTTGATAAAAATGCAATAAAAGGCAGTATAAAAAATGCAGAAACTAAAAGCAAGTATAACACACGTTTCACGTATCATAAAAAAACCGACTTTAAGAATATTGCTTCTGCGAATATCAATATAATTACAGATACAATAATGGGTGCTAAGCGTTTTTTAGAAATTAGTGTTCAGCCAAATAGAAATATAAATAAGTTGGAGTTTATAACTAAAGAAAAAGTGACTTTACAGCAATTTAAAGTAAATGATGCTCTAGTTTTAAAAGGTGAAAATTATATTATTAAGTATGGTACTTTTTTAATTTATCATATGACAAATTCAGATGAGGCTGTAAATTTAACTTTTACAGTAGATAAGAATGAGGAGTTAGATTTTATTCTAAATGAAATTTCTTATGATTTATTAACCAATGATAATTTTAATATTATACCAAGAACTGATGAAATGATGCCTATGCCTTTTGTTACTAATGACGCTATTATAATAACAACAAAGCTGAAAATATAATTCTATATTTTCAGCTTTTAACGTAATTTTATTTGAAAACTATTTTAAAATAGCTTCTATTCCAGGTAAAGATTTACCTTCTAGCATTTCTAACATTGCTCCACCACCAGTTGAAACATAGCTTACCTTATTTGCAAAGCCAAACTGCTTCACAGCCGCAACAGAATCACCTCCACCAACTAAAGAAAAAGCTCCGTTTTTAGTAGCATTGTCTATAGAGTTACCAAGTGCAATTGTACCTTTTGAAAAAGACTCCATTTCAAAAACGCCTAAAGGTCCGTTCCATAAAATAGTTTGACACTTATTTACAACTTCGTCAAAATTTTCTAGAGATTTTGGGCCAGCATCTAAGCCTTGCCAGCCATCAGGAATTTGAGTAACATCTACAACCTTTGTATTTGCATTGTTATCAAAATCGTCTGCAGCAATTACATCTACAGGGATATGTACTTCAACACCTTTTTCTTTTGCTTGTTTTAAAATTTCTAGAGCCAATTCCATTTTATCGTCTTCACAAATAGAATCTCCAACAGAACCACCTTGTGCTTTAATAAAAGTAAAAGTCATACCACCACCAACAATTAAATGGTCTACTTTGTCTAAAATATTTTCGATTACTGTAATTTTAGACGATACTTTTGCACCTCCTAAAATTGCTAAAACTGGTTTTTCTGAATTGTTTAAAACCTTATCTATACTTTCAATTTCTCTTGCCAATAAGTTCCCAAAACATTTTTTGTTTTCAAAAAATTGAGCAATAATTGTAGTCGATGCATGAGCTCTATGTGCTGTTCCAAAAGCATCATTTATATAAATATCTCCTAATTTAGATAGTTTTTCTGCAAAGGCTAAATCACCATTTTTTTCTTCTTCATAAAAACGTAAATTTTCTAAAAGTAGAATTTCTCCTGGCTCTAAATTAGCTGCAGCTTCCTCTGCTTTAGACCCTATACAATCTTCAACAAATTTCACATTACAACCAATTACATCTACAACAGCTTTAATAATATGTTGCAAAGAAAATTCATTTTGCTTCCCTTTAGGTCTTCCTAAATGAGACATTAAAATACAGCTTCCACCATCTTCTAAAACTTTTATAATTGTAGGTTTCGCAGCTTGTATTCTTGTAGTATCTGTTACTTCGTAAGTAGCTGTTAAAGGAACATTAAAGTCTACTCTAATTATAGCTTTCTTATTGTTAAAATTAAAATCGTTTAAGGTTTTCATGAGTTTTGTATCGGTTTAAAACAAAAATACTTTTTTATTTAAGTTTAAAGTAGTGGAAATTGTAAAAGTTAAGATATCGTTTTCGAAAGCAATTAAGTTGTTATTATTTCCTAGTGAAAATTGGTTTATTTTTATGAATATAGTGGTACGTTCCTGCTAAAAGAAGAATTATAGCAAAAGCAAATGCTGTATTTGCTACTAGTTCGTGATTAAGTTTATTAGCTATACCAATTGCAAATAAAGCCCAGGCACCAACGTAAGGAAAAGCAGTTAGATTTTTTTTAAAAAGAACGATAATATTAATGAAACTGGCTACTACAATCATTATTATGGTCCAAAGTATTGGACTAATACCAAAGCCATCCCAATTTATTTTCACTAAATAAGAAGAAACATTAGCAACACTAGCAACAGTTACCCAGCTACTGTAGATTACAAATGGTAAAATAACTAACACTTTTAAGGGTTTTAAAACCAAAAAATCAGTAATGTTTAAACGTGCAACAATTTTCATTAATGCAAAAAGTAAACTAAAAATACAAAGACAAGAAAGTCCTGTATATCCATAAATCCAAGTAAAAATCCACAAACAATTTGCTATGGAAGATAGTATAAACCAAGGGCCAATTTTAAGAATAAAATCATTATTTTTCACCTTACTAAATAACCCTTTACTTTGATAAACAATAAACCCAAATAACCCTAAATAAATAATTCCCCAAATAGAAAAAGCATAACCAGCAGGGGTAAATAAAGATTGTATGTTGTTAGACACACTACCAATAGTTTTGCCACCCATCGCGCCAGTATTAGAAAGGTAATTGACAAAAATTACAGCACCAAAAGCTAGTCCATTTAAGATTTGAAATAATTTTTTCATCATTATTTTTTTGACAAGTTACTACATTAAAAGAACAAAAACCAACCAAAAAAATTTCTAAAGCTCTATATTTGCTTTATGCTTTTCAACCAAATCATAGGTCAGGAACATATAAAAACTCACCTTCAAAAATCTGCTGAAAATGGTAGAATACCTCACGCACAATTATTTGTAGGTAAAGAAGGTTCAGGCACTCTGCCAATGGCAATTGCTTATGCGCAATTTTTATTGTGTAATTTTTCTTCAGATGCAGATACTTGTAATTTAAAATGCACCAAGCTACAACATCCAGACTTGCATTTTGCATTTCCTGTAACGACTAACGATGTTGTAAAGAAACACCCTGTTAGTAATTTGTTTTTAGAGGAATGGCGCAATTTTATAGAACATCAACCTTATGGGAGTTTATTCAATTGGTTACAACATATAGGAGTAGAGAATAAGCAAGGTCTAATTAATGTTGATGAAGCAGAAGACGTTGTAAAAAAATTAAAACTAAAAAGTTATGAAGGCGGCTTTAAAGTGATGATAATTTGGATGGCAGAAAAAATGAATATTGCTACTGCTAATAAATTATTGAAACTGATTGAAGAGCCACCAGAAAAAACCGTTTTTTTATTAATAACAGAAAACGAAGAGCAGATTATAAATACCATAAAATCTCGTTGTCAGGCGCTACATTTTCCTGCATTATCGGAACAAGATATTGCAAACACTTTGGTTGTAAATCATCAAGTAGAAGATAAGAAAGCAGCTAATATTGCACAACAAGCAGAGGGGAATTTAAATAAGGCATTTCATATTCTTCATAATGATTCATCGGATCTAATTTTTGAAGAATGGTTTATTGCTTGGATAAGAACTGCTTTTAAAGCGAAAGGAAATGCTACAGTTGTGCAGCAATTAATTTCTTGGTCAGATACTATTGCAAAAACAGGTAGAGAAACACAAAAGCAATTTTTAGCCTATTGTTTACAGTTCTTTAGGCAAGCGTTATTAATGAACTATAAGTCTGATCATTTGGTTTTTATGGAAACAAAAACCAGCTTTCAGTTGTCTAAATTTGCACCATTTGTACACTCTGAAAATATTCTAGAAATAGAAAAAGAAATCAGTGAGGCAATGTATCACATAGAAAGAAATGGGAATGCTAAAATTATTTTGTTAGATCTTTCTATGAAATTAACTCGATTTTTACATAAAAAAGAAGAAAAGTTGTAATCCTATCTTTTCCAAGTGCCTCCATAAACATAATAAGGATTATCTTTTTTAACCTCTAACAAACACTTTTCACAGGTAAAAACCCATTTTTTAGACTGTTTATACTGTATTCTAAACATGGTAGAAAAATCGTTTTTACAGATTTCACAGTATTTTATTCTAGATTTTGTCACTAAAAAATCAGGGATTACAGGTTTGTTAAACGAGCTACGTACTTGCCAATTACGTCGAACTCTAGGTTAACAGTGTCACCAACTTGTAAAGTTTTAAAAGTGGTATTTTCCCAAGTGTAAGGTATAATAGCTACAGAAAACCCAGATTTCGTAGAATTCACGACTGTTAAACTAACTCCATTTATTGTAATTGACCCCTTTTCTATAGTAACGTTATTTTTATTAGAAATATACTCAAACGTGTATACAGTACTTCCATTTTCATCTTTAACACTTTTACAAATACCAGTTTCATCTACATGACCTTGTACAATATGTCCATCTAATCTATCACCCAATTTCATTGCACGTTCAAGGTTTACGATACCAGAGGTTTTTAGTTGACCAATATTGGTTTTGTCTAACGTTTCTTTAATGGCTGTAACAGTATATTCGTTGTTATTAATATTAACCACAGTTAAGCAAACTCCATTATGAGCCACACTTTGATCAACCTTTAACTCTTTAGTAATACTACTTTCTATGGTTAAATGAACATTTTCTTGTTCTTTAACTATATTTTTTACGGTACCAAGTGTTTCAATTATTCCTGTAAACATATCATTAAAAATTAGTTACTTTTGTAAGTACAAAAATAAGCATATTACAAGGTTTACTATGGATAAAACGGATAAAATAATTGTTGGAATCTCGATTGGAGATTTAAATGGGATTGGCGTAGAGGTTATCTTAAAGACTTTCGAAGATAAAAGAATGTTAGATTTTTGTACCCCTGTTCTTTTTGGTGCTACAAAGGCTATTTCTTATCATAAAAAAGCATTAAACTTACAAATGCCAGTTCATGGAATTACTGATATAAACCAAATGAACCATAATAAAATAAATATTTTAAATATTTGGAAAGAGGAGGTTAATATAGAATTAGGCAAGGCCACTAAAGAATCTGGTAATTTTGCCTTTAAATCTCTAGAAACTGCAGTAAAACATTTAAAAGAAGATAAGATAGATGTACTGGTAACGGCACCTATAAATAAAGAAAATATTCAGTCAGAGGCGTTTAAAGCACCTGGTCATACAGAATATTTAGAAGAAAACTTAGAAGGCAATAGCCTAATGATATTAATGACAAATGAATTAAGGATTGGTTTAATTACAGGCCATATTCCAATTGCTAAAGTAGCAGAAACGATTACTCCAGACTTAATTAAGAGTAAGGTAGCTACAATGTACAATTCTTTGCAGCAAGACTTTGGAATTAACAAACCTAAAATAGCAGTACTATCTTTAAATCCTCATTGTGGAGATAATGGAATTATAGGAGAAGAAGATGACACTATTATAAAGCCAACACTAAAAGAAATTGCAAATTCGGGTAAATTAGTTTTTGGGCCTTATGCAGCAGATGGCTTTTTTGGCTCAGAAACCTATAAACAATTTGATGGTGTTTTGGCTACTTATCATGATCAGGGTTTAGCGCCTTTTAAGGCATTATCTTTCGGGAAAGGGGTAAACTTTACAGCAGGTTTAAGCCACATCAGAACATCACCAGATCATGGAACTGGTTATGATATTGCAGGAGAAAACAAGGCCAATTCATCTTCATTTAAAGAAGCTTTATTTACTGCAATTCAGGTATATAAATCTAGAAAAGAATATAGTGAGTTAACAGAAAGCCCTTTAAAAGCTAAGTAATTTAAAAGGTTTTTAATTTTTTAATAAAAACATGGCAGAAATACATTTTTTTGTATCTTTGCACGCTCAATTGATGTTTGGCAATGAAAGACTTAAAACAATTCAACATACAGTTTGTAGGATTAAAAGAAGGAAAGCATGAGTTCAATTACACAATTGATAATAAGTTCTTTGAAGCTTTTAATTTTGATGATTATCATAGTTCATCTATAAAAGTTTCATTACATTTTACTAAAAAAAGCACATTATTCGAGCTTACATTTATTGCGGAAGGAACTGTAGAGCTGCCTTGCGATGTTACAAGTGAATTGTATCATCAAGAAATAGATTCAGAATTACCGTTAGTTGTAAAATTTGGCCCTGAGTTTAATGATGATAATGAGGAAATTTTAATTTTACCTCATGAAGCTTACGAGTTTAGTGTAGCACAGTTTATTTATGAAATGATTGTTTTGGCGGTTCCAAGCAAAAGAGTACATCCAAAAGTATTAGACGGTACTATGGAGTCTGAAGCATTAAATAAATTAAAAGAACTAGAGATAAAAGAAGAAAAAACTGTAGAAATTACAGACCCTAGATGGGATAAATTAAAGAATTTAATAACAGAAAAAAAGACATAAAATGGCACATCCTAAAAGAAAAATATCTAAAACTAGAAGAGATAAGAGGAGAACACATTATAAAGCATCTGCTCAACAAATAGCTACAGATCCAACAACTGGAGAAGCACATTTATACCACAGAGCACATTGGCACGAAGGTAAATTATATTACAGAGGTCAAGTTGTTTTAGAATCAGCGTCTGCATCAGCGGAGGCTTAAAATAGGCTTATCTTATAATCAATAAAACTCTCATTTTTGAGGGTTTTTTTTTGTTATTTATCAAAAAAACTATGTTTTTTGATGGTTTTTTGGTAAAACAGTGTAATATTTTTTACTACTTTTGAATATTATAATTTTAAGAAATATATCTTAATGATCACAAAAACAACTGCAGCAATTACAGCCGTAGGAAAATATGTTCCTGACTATATTCTAACCAATAAAGAGTTAGAAACCTATGTAGAAACGAATGACGAATGGATTACTTCTAGAACAGGAATTAAAGAAAGAAGAATACTAAAGGGAGAAGGTTTAGGAACCTCATATATGGCTATTAAAGCTGCCGAAGATTTACTACAAAAATCAAACGCTAAAGCTGAAGACATTGACTTGGTAATCGTAGCTACAGCTACACCAGATTTACCAGTTGCAGCTACAGCAGCTTATGTTGCTACAAATATTGGTGCTATAAATGCATTTTCATACGATTTACAAGCCGCATGTTCTAGTTTCTTATATGGAATGTCTACAGCTGCGAGTTATGTAGAAAGTGGTCGCTATAAAAAAGTGTTACTGATAGGCGCAGATAAAATGTCTTCTATTATAGATTATACAGACAGAGCAACATGTATTATCTTTGGAGATGGTGCAGGAGCTGCTTTATTTGAGCCAAATGAAGAAGGTCTTGGCTTGCAAGACGAGTATTTAAGGAGTGATGGTGTGGGGAGAGACTTTTTAAGAATAGAGGCAGGGGGTTCTATCATGCCTCCTACAGAAGATACTGTAAAAAATAATAAACATTTTGTGTACCAAGAAGGTAAAACAGTATTTAAATATGCGGTTTCTAATATGGCAAGTGTTTCAGAAAAAATGCTTACCAGAAATAACCTTACAGAAAAAGATATTCAATGGTTGGTGGCGCACCAAGCAAATAAAAGAATCATAGAGGCAACAGCGAATAGAGTAGGTGTTGGGTCAGAAAAAGTAATGATGAATATCCATAGATATGGAAATACCACCTCTGCTACTTTACCTCTTTTATTAGCAGATTATGAAAATCAATTAAAAAAAGGAGATAATTTAATTTTTGCCGCTTTTGGTGGTGGCTTCACATGGGGAGCTATTTACCTAAAATGGGCGTATAATTCTTAATAACAACAACTAAACAAGTAAGAAGTATGGACATTAAAGAGATTCAAAATCTTATAAAATTTGTAGCAAAATCTGGCGCAAGCGAGGTAAAGTTAGAAATGGAAGATGTTAAAATTACAATTAAAACAGGTTCTGGAAAAACAGAAACTACAATTGTACAAGCTGCACCAATGGCAGGCATTCCACAAGTGCCAGCTGCAGTACCTGCGCCACAAGCACCAGTTTCAGAAGCACCTGCACCAGTTGCAGCTAGTAACGATGAAGACAAGTATATTGTAGTAAAATCTCCAATTATTGGAACATTTTACAGAAAACCAGCGCCAGACAAACCAAATTTTGTAGAAGTTGGTACAGATATTAATACAGGGGATACTGTTTGTGTAATTGAAGCAATGAAATTATTTAATGAAATAGAATCTGAAATATCAGGTAAAATCGTTAAAGTTTTAGTAGATGATTCGACACCAGTAGAATTTGATCAGCCTTTATTTTTAGTTGATCCTTCTTAATATCGAATCTTTTTTGGTGTTACCAATTTATTTTAACACCCAAAATTCATCATTTTAAATTCTTATACGATGTTTAAAAAAATACTAATTGCAAACAGAGGAGAAATAGCCTTACGTGTTATTAGAACCTGTAAAGAAATGGGTATAAAAACTGTTGCAGTTTATTCTAAGGCAGATGCAGAAAGTTTACATGTTAGATTTGCGGATGAAGCAGTTTGTATTGGACCTGCTCCAAGTAGCGAATCTTACTTAAAAATGTCTAACATTATTGCAGCTGCAGAAATTACAAATTCAGATGCTATACATCCAGGGTATGGTTTTTTATCAGAAAACGCAAAATTCTCTAATTTATGTGAAGAACATCACATTAAATTTATTGGTGCTTCTGGTAAAATGATAAACCAAATGGGAGATAAGGCGAATGCAAAATCTACTATGATAGCTGCAGGAGTTCCTTGTGTACCTGGCTCTGAAGGTGTAATTAAAGACTTCAAAGAGTGCGAAAAGCTTGCTGTAGAAACAGGTTATCCTGTAATGTTAAAAGCTTCTGCAGGAGGTGGAGGTAAAGGAATGCGTGCTGTTTGGAAACCAGAGGACTTAAAAGATGCTTGGGATTCTGCAAGACAGGAAAGTAAAGCTGCCTTTGGAAATAACGATATGTATATGGAAAAACTCATTGAAGAGCCAAGGCATATCGAAATTCAAATTGTTGGTGATTCTTTTGGTAAAGCATGTCATTTGTCTGAAAGAGACTGCTCTGTTCAAAGACGTCATCAAAAGCTTACAGAAGAGACACCATCTCCATTCATGACAGATGAATTAAGAGAAAAAATGGGTGAAGCTGCTGTAAAAGCTGCAGAATATATTGGATATGAAGGTGCAGGAACTGTTGAGTTTTTGGTAGACAAGCACAGAAATTTCTACTTTATGGAAATGAATACTAGAATTCAAGTAGAGCACCCAATTACAGAAGAAGTTGTAAACTATGATTTAATTCGTGAGCAAATTTTAGTAGCTGCAGGTGTGCCTATTTCTGGTAAGAATTACTATCCACAGTTGCATTCTATAGAGTGTAGAATTAATGCTGAAGATCCTTACAATAATTTTAGACCAGCACCCGGTAAAATCACCGTTTTACATACTCCTGGTGGTCATGGAATTCGTTTAGATACTCATGTGTATGCAGGGTATATGATACCGCCAAATTACGACTCTATGATTGCTAAATTGATTGTAACTGCACAAACGAGAGAAGAAGCAATAAATAAAATGAAAAGAGCTTTAGACGAGTTTGTAATAGAAGGTGTTAAAACAACAGTTCCTTTTCATAGGCAACTAATGGATCATCCAGATTATATTTCAGGAAATTATACCACCAAATTCATGGAAGATTTTAAGATGAATTAATACATTTCATTTTTTAGAAAAGACAATAAAAGAAAGAGCAAGCCATTTGGTGAGCTCTTTTTTTTTATCTTTAACTCAAATATTTATGATTATGAAGATAGATGGCATAGATAAAATTATCATTAAAAGGTTAGTAGAAGACGCTAGAACCCCAATACTAAGCATTGCAAGAGAAGTAGGTATTTCTGGTGCTGCAATTCATCAAAGATTAAAAAAATTAGAGAAGTCAGCACTTATAGATGGCTATAAAATGGTCATAAATCCAAGGTCTTTAGGATATACTACTACTGCTTTTGTGGGTATTTTTTTAGATGCTTCTAGTCTATACTCTTCTGCAATAAAAAGGCTTAATGAAATACCTGAAATTGTTGAAAGTCACTATACAACAGGTAATTACGCGATTTTTATAAAAATACTTTGTAAAAACAACGACGATTTAATGCATCTTTTAAATAAAGATATACAAAACATAAAAGGAGTTTCTAGAACAGAGACCTTTATTTCTTTAGATCAGCAAATTAGTAGACAAATTCATATTTAATTTTTTACAACCTATCTTTAAAATTCAACCATTTAAAGAATTTTAATAACACCTCTTCAAATAACTTATAGTTATCTTATAATTTAGACCCATTTTTACACTCCTTAAAATGAGTTAATTAAACTTATTGTGACTCACCACTCATCGATACTTAAACGTTATTCATCGACAGATAAATCGTAAGAAACGAACTTTAAATTACATAACAACAAACAAGTATTATCTTTGGAGTGTATTACAATTATAAGTTGGGGGATTTATAAATTGTACAAAAAAAGAGCCGATATAATATCGGCTCTTTTTTTTTGCTCTTTTTTGCCTAAAAATCATTTACATTTGTGTGCATTACAAAATATCTATTGAAAGTAAACAATCCCATAATATTTATGATTATAAGCGCAATAGCATTTGCGTTAATGAGCTCTTTTGTAAAGTATCTCAGTCATTTTAATGTGTATCAGATTGTTTTTTTTAGGTCTATAGGGACGTTGTGTTTTACACTTCCTTTATTACTAAAACAAAAAATACCCCTCTTAGGAAATGAAAGAAAATGGCTATTTACAAGAGGCGTATTTGGTGTTATTTCTCTAACTTGTTTTTTTCAGTCTTTACACTATTTACCTTTAGGCACAGCAGTTTCTTTAAGATATCTAGCACCAATATTTGCAGCTGTTTTTGCGTTGGTTTTTTTAAAAGAAAAAATAAGGCCTGTACAATGGCTTTTGTTTGTTATTGCATTTTTAGGAGTACTAATTATTAAAGGCTTTGGTGCGGAAGTTAATTATATAGGGTTGACTTTAGTATTATTTTCTGCAGTATTTTTGGGGCTAATTTTTGTTGTTATTCGAAAAATAGGAAATAAAGATCACCCTTTAGTAATTATCAATTATTTTATGGTGTTGGCCTTTGTTTTTGGCGGTCTAATGAGTGTGCGGTATTGGCAAAATCCAACTTTATTAGAATTCGTATTGTTTTTAAGTACAGGAATATTAGGATATGTAGGGCAATTATATATGACTAAGGCTTTTCAGGCCCAAGAAACCAACTTAATAGCCCCAATTAAATATTTAGAAGTTGTAATAACGATTGTAATAGGTGCTTTTTGGTTTGGTGAAGTGTACAATTTATGGACCCTTTTAGGAATATTTCTTATCTTTTTTGGTTTAATTTATAATATCTACTTGAAAATGAATGACACTAAAAAATAATTATTTGAAGATATTAAAATAAAGGATTTGACCAACTGAATAAATTATTTTTGGCGTTTTTTATCAGTTAAATAATTTTTACCTTACGAAAACAGTACAAATACAGAAATAAAAAACCTCAAACTACTTATAATTAAATAGTTGAGGTTTTTATTAGTACACCAAATAGACCTATTCTCAAACCAAACATTAAAATTTTTTGAAACTTTAGGTGGTCTATAGGTAGTTCATAGTTTTTTATTTCCAGAATATTTATTTCTTTATTAATTTATATGTTTTCTTGCCATTGATTACTAAAATATAAATTCCATCAGATAGTTTGTTTGCGTTAACTTTAAACTCTAAATTAATTGGTCTTGTTGATACTATCTTTCTACCAGCTAAATCAAATATTTCGATTAATTTAATTTGCTTTAAAGAAGCTACCTTCCAAAAATCAGACGTTGGGTTGGGGTATATCTTTAAATTTTTAATTATTTCGTCATCAACCGAAAGACTTGACTCTACATTGACAGTTCTGGTTATCGCTACTGCATTATTATCATTGTCATCAGCTACGTTATAACTCAATGTGTAAACGCCTACTGTAGTAGTATCAACACTTCCACTTACCACAATATCATTTGTAATATCTCCATCATAGTTGTCTAAAGCAGTTGCTCCAGCACCGGTATAAGTATCTCCAACTTCAATGGTCACTGTTGCATTGCCTAATAAAAATAATGACAGGATTTAAGGAGTTTGAATCAGCACAGCGAACCCTTTCAGGAATAGAAGTAGTCAGCATAATTAAAAAGGATCAAATCATTAATCCTTGTTCTACTTCGTTCAAAACATTC